>Ga0207687_10000018_pt1 | contig 236159 bp, 221 predicted proteins | sample KBSM54metaG_FD_184399 | JGI IMG/M metagenome (GOLD analysis project Ga0207687, IMG submission 184399) | Miscanthus rhizosphere microbial communities from Kellogg Biological Station, Michigan, USA - KBS M5-4 metaG (SPAdes) (version 2) | ecosystem: Host-associated > Plants > Roots > Rhizosphere... | reverse complement strand
CGTGCCAGCCGTACTTCATCGCGTACTCCTTGACCACGATGCGGTAGGTCATGCAGTCGTCGGCCATCGCCAGCGCGTCCTTGTAGCGCATGTCGACCTCGTGCTGGGAGGGGCCGACCTCGTGGTGGGTGTACTCCACGTGGATGCCCATCTTCTCCAGGGCGAGGACGGTGTCGCGGCGCACGTCTGAGCCCGCGTCGAGCGTGGTCAGGTCGAAGTAGCCGCCCTCGTCGAGAACTTCCGGCACCCCGCCCTCGGGCCTGGCCGAGCGGAAGTAGAAGAACTCGAGCTCGGGACCGATGTTGAAGGCGTCGAAGCCCATGTCCTCGGCTCGCTTCAGCGCCCGTTTCATGATCCAGCGCGGGTCGCCCTCGTAGGGCTCGCCGCCCGGCACCTGGATGTCGCAGAACATCCGCGCTACCGCGTTCTCGCCCTCCGGCCGCCAGGGGATCAGGGCAAAGGTCGAGGGATCGGGCATCGCGATCATGTCCGACTCCTCGATCGGGTTGAAGCCGGTGATCGAGGAGCCGTCGAAGCCCATGCCGCCCTCGAAGGCGTCCTCGAGCTCGGCGGCGTTGATCGAGAAGCTCTTCAGCTGGCCCAGCACGTCGGTGAACCAGAGGCGGATGAAGCGGACGCCGGCTTCCTCGACGATCTGGGCGACGTCGGCGGGGCTCTTCGGTTGATCTGCCATTACCTGTGCCTCCTGGGGCTCGCGCTTGTCCGCTTCGAGCGCGCAACCATAGGCGAAGCGGCGCGGCAGTGAACCACAGGGGTTGGAATGCCCGTATCAGGGGTAGAGAAAGGCGCGTGCCTGGCCCCGGGGCCGGTGGCGACCTTAAGGAATTGCGAAGAGACCGTGAGCGGCTTGCAGGGAGAGCGATAAGCGGGTATAACTTACGAGACGTAAGTAGACGGCTTAAAGTAAAGTAAAGGCCACATAAAGGCTCTGTAAAGCGGAATGCGCCGAATCAGGGCCGGAGGCGGATGCAAGTGACAGTAAAAACAGATGTCAGCAGGTTCCAGATCCACGACGAGTTGACGGCACCTGACGAGAGCGCCCCCCTGATCAAAACGATCCAGGCCACGGGCGGCGCGGTTACCAAGTTCGTCGGCGTGCTCGCCGGCGCGCCCGCCGTACTGCGCGCCTACACGCGGATGCGCTCGGAGCTCCGTGGCGGCGTCCTGCCAAGGGCCACCCGCGAGCGGATCGCCCTGGCGGTTGCCGAGTACCGCGACGACACCTACAGCATCGCCCAGCACGCCAAGTCGGCTCGCAGCGCCGGCCTCGGCCTTGACGAGGTCTCGCGGGCGAGGAGCTTCACCTCCAACGACCCCAAGGAGGCGGCGCTGCTCGAGTACCTGCACGCGGCCCTCGAGTCCAACAGCCACCCCCCGCTCCACCTCCATGAGGAGGCGCGCGAGATTGGCTGGTCAGACGAGGAGCTGCTCGAGGCGGTTGCCCACCTGGCGCTCAACGAGTTCCAAAGCCTGATCGCGGGAGCAGCCGAGCTCCCGAAAGACCAAAGCGGGCCGCGGGTTCTTCCTTCAGTGGCGTAGAAGGGCCGGATGCCCCTCCCGGCTCAACTTTTTCGGTGTTGAGTAGTTAGCTGACGCCGCAAGGAATTGCCGAAAAAGTACAAGCCGCCGGGAGGGGCATCCGGCCCTTTCCACCCAAAGCAAATCCCGGCCCCATCGCAAGCAATCTCAGATCTGGCGCGTCCGATGCAAGCAGGCCAAGGACGCGGGGAGCGTGGCGTGCGAAAGCACGCGAGCGACGGAGGACGCCGGGATGCGCCGTGCCGGACGCGCCAGCTCAGTCCTCTACGACGGTGACCGTGTAGAGCAGGCGGGCGGTGCTGTAGCGGCAGCCGTATTCGGCCCGGGTGCCGACCTTTTCCTGAGCTTCGCCCTGGCGGACGTCGTTTGAGTCGACGCATTTGCCGGCTTCGCGGCTGGCTCGCCAGGAGTTGTCGGAAGGCAGGCCCTGGGCGAAGGCCGGGGCCCAGGTGGGCACCGTGATGCCGACGATGTCGCCGGTTTTGACCCGCAGGGAGGCGCCGAACTTGACCGTCTGGCCGAGGTAAGGGCTGAGCACGTGGACGGAGCCCTGGGCGCGCAGCGCATAACGGGGCGGGTTGGTGCCGGCGACGCGGCGCAGGATCGCCAGCCTCGCCTCGGGCGGGGTGCCGAAGAAGCCGTTGAAGAAGGAGCGCTGGCTGCTGGTCGGCTCCGAGAGGGTCAGCGTCCAGGACTTGATCCTGCCGTCGCGGCGCACCCGGAACGGCAGCGAGCCCTGGCTGGTGCCTACCTGAAAGCCGGTGACGCTGCCGATCGCCTGGCAGGGCGACTCCGGGCAGGAGGGATCGGGCATGGTCGCGGTGTTGCCGAGCACGACGGTCGTCTGCTGGGTTTCTTCGGGGGCAGCGCCGGCGCTGCCGGCAAAGACGGCTAGAAGGGCAAGCAGCCCCCCGAAGACGACCACCTGCAAAGACCTCGACATTCGTTCGCGCTCCTCTCGTTGGAAACCTGCCCGTTCCAGGGCAGATTTACCATCAAACCGCGAAATCCTGCTTAGTCGTGGTCTGCGGCGGAACCGAGCGCAACCGCGTAGCGAACCCGCCCCACCCCTTCGAAGCCAAGGGCGAGCCGGGCGCCGTTGGTGAGGTCGAAATCGTTGCCCGGCGTGTAGGGGCCGCGATCGATCACCTTGGTCACCAGCGAGTGCCCGTGGTAGGTGAGCTTGATCGTCGTGCCGCAGGGCAGGGTGCGGTGGGCGACGCCGATCGTTCCCGGCCGCAGCGTCTGCCCGCAGGCGGTGCCGTTGCCGTAGAGCCCGGGGCCGTACCAGGTGGCCCCGGCCGTGCGCATCGGGGTGCTGAAGACGAGGCCGCCAGCTTCGGTCGCCGATCCTTCTTCAGCGGGCGCCGCGCTCGGCACGCTCGCCCCGCCGGTCTGTGCCTCGGCGGCAAGCGGAGCCAGGGCCAGGGAGAGAATCGCGGTTGCCAGGGAGACCCGGCGCAGGCGCTGCCCGGGCTTGCGGGCGCGCGCAACGCGCCCTCGCGAATGGTCTTTCCGCCCGTGGCGGTTTCGGTCTGCCTTCATAGCTCTTTGCGACGCTTACGGGGTTAGCTGACGGGCTCGCGCTGAAAGAGCTGCGCTACGCGGCAGATGCCTGCGATTCGCCCCAACTGTTGGGTCCCCCGCTCTTCGCGATATGTGGGCGAAGACTCAGCGGAAGTTGGCGGCAGATTAGCAAACGCTAAGACGGAACTAGTCAAGTGCTAGAAAAAGGCCCCCTTTGCAGGGGGCCTTTTTCAACAGCGGGCCTGTAAGCCGGATCCTGTCGTGAGCGACCATCTGTCTCACCGAAGCTGAGCTCCGGGGGCCGCCGAAGCGGCCTGCGGCCTACCTGGACCTCGCCGGGCAGGGTCGACGGTCCTGCTTGGCCTTGCACCGGGCGGGGTTTGCCTGGCCGCCGCGTCACCGCGACGCCGGTGCGCTCTTACCGCACCATTTCACCTTTGCCTGTACGCGACTCACGTGTGGCCGCGCCATCGGCCGTGTATTTCTGTGGCACTGTCCCGCGGGTTTCCCCGGGTGGGCGTTACCCACCGCCTCGCCCTGTGGTGTCCGGACTTTCCTCGAGGGGTTTTCTCTCCCCCCGCAGTCGCTCGGCCCGCCTGGCGATGGTAGCGCGAGCCGACGGGATCGAGGCAAATGCATCGAATATCCTCGGCGGCGATGCCAACGGCGGTCGTCACCGGAGCAGGCGGCGGCCTCGGCCGCGCGATCGCCCTCGAGCTGGCCAGCCGCGGCTACCTGGTCCACGCCACCGACGTCGACCACGATGCCGCGGCGCGCACCGCGGCGGAGATCGGCGCCAGCGCCCGCTCGTCGGGCCTCGACGTGCGCGACGAGGGCGCCTGCCGTGCACTCGCCGCCGAGGCAGCGCGGGGCAGCGGGCTCGACGTCTGGGTCAACAACGCCGGCGTGCTCGCCACCGGGGCCTCCTGGGAGCAGGACGAGGCCACCCGCCGCACGATGATCGAGATCAATGCGCTGGGGACGATGAACGGCACCATCGCCGCGCTCGAGCCGATGCGAGCGCGCGGCCGCGGGCACGTGATCAACGTCGTCTCCCTCGCCGGCATCGTCGCCGCGCCCGGCGAGGTCACCTACGCGGCCAGCAAGCACGCCGCGATGGCCTTCACCCTGGGAACGCTCTTTGACCTGCGCCGCACCGGCATCGATGGAATCGAGCTCTCGGCCGTCTGCCCGGACGGCATCTGGACCCCGATGCTCGAGGACAAGCTCGACGACCCCGACGCGGCTGGCTCCTTCTCCGGCCAGCTGCTCACAGCGGAGCAGGTGGCGCGACAGGTCGGCAAGCTGACCGAGGACCCCCGCCCCGTCCTGATCCTGCCCCGCTGGCGCGGCCCCCTGCTGCGCCTCTTCGACCTCTCGCCCCGCCTCGCCCTGCGCCTGCTGCCCTGGGTGATGCGCGATGCACGCCGCAAGCAGCGTCGCTACAAGAAGCTGATCGAAGCAGGCAAGTGGCCGAAGTGAAGATTCCGGCCCCGCGGTCCCCGCGGATTGCCGGACCTAAATCTTCCTGAAGACTCCGACGACCTTGCCGAGGACCGTCGCTTCGGTGGTCCGGATCGGCTCCATCGTCTCGTTCTCGGGCTGCAGCCGGATGTGGTCGTCTTCGCGGAAGTAGCGCTTGACCGTCGCCTCGTCGCCGATCAAGGCGACGACGATCTCGCCGTTGGCGGCGTCGTCTGCCGGCCGCACGACGACGTAGTCGCCCTCGAAGATGCCCGCTTCGACCATGCTTTCGCCGCGCACGTTGAGGATGTAGTCGCCGTCCTCGCCGCCGATCACGTCGGGCACTTCGATGTATTCCTCGACGTTCTCTTCGGCCACGATCGGCGCGCCGGCCGCGACCTGGCCGACCAGGGGCAGGCCGTTGGACGGGATGATCGTCTTCTTCGCCTTGTCGAAGAGCAGCTCGATCGCCCGCGGCTTCGAGGGATCGCGTTTGAGCAGGCCGATTTTCTCCAGGTTGGCGAGGTGAGCATGCACGGTCGAGGACGAGTGCAGGCCGACCGCTTTGCCGATCTCGCGCACCGTCGGCGGGTAGCCCGTCTTCGCCGCATAACGGCGAATGAAGTCGAAGATCTCCTTCTGCCTTTTGGTCAGATCCAGCTCCACGCGCCACTCCCCTCTACATCACGCCAGGTTGCAATCCGTTCGAACACTTGTTCGCAACCATACCGCCGCGCCCGGACAACCGCAACCAAAAGCCCCGGAACCGCCAAACATCTAGAATCGTCCGCCCCTCAAGCGGCTGTGGCGGAACTGGTAGACGCGCAAGGTTGAGGGCCTTGTGGGTGGAAACACCCGTGATGGTTCGACTCCATTCAGCCGCATCACGAAAACCCCGCTCGTCGGGGTTTTCGCGTTCAAGGCTCCGCGCGAAGACTGGATGGGCCACCGCGCCGCGGAGTGCCGGGGGCGGTCGGCGGTTCAGGTCTTCGCCGAATGGGTAAGGAAGTCAATCGGGTCGAAGATCGACGGCTGCGCTGCACGACTCTCTGAGTCCTAGGGCACGCGGGCCGGGTTCTGTTACCGGACGCCCCAGCAAAAGGAGAGATGTAGATGTCCACCGTTCTAATCGTCGTCGTGGCGGTCGTCGTCTTGGCCTTGGTCGCTGCTTCGGTCGTGGCCATGCGTCGAGCAAGAGAGCGGCGCCGGATCGAGAGGGAGCGACTGGCCGAAGAGGCCGACTCCCACCGCGAGGAGGCGCAGGCCAGGGCCGCCAAGGCAAGCAGCCTCTCCGAGGAGGAGCAAGCCAAGCGGGCCGAGGCTGCCCAGGCAGCGGAGACGGCCGAGCGGCACGCCCGCCTGGCCGAGGAGCACCGCAGCCGCGCCGACCAGCTGGCCGATGAGTCCGAGGGGGTCGCCGCCCGCAGTGAGCGCGAGCGCGAGCGGGCCCGCCGGCACAGCCAAAAAGCGGACGAGATCGACGAGGAGCTGTGACCCGCCAGTCAACGCTCGTCAACTCGTCGCCCCCGGCCTGCGCGGCCTCGATCTTCTCCCCAAGCAGACGAAATCCAAGAAAGGAACTCAATTGACCATCGTCGGAATCCTCATCGTCATCATCCTGATTCTCCTCGTCGTCTACCTCTTCCGCCGGGTCTAGGGAGGGGTTCCGTCGCCGCAAGCTTTTCCTGGCATGGAGATCCTCGACAAGCGCGGTTATGAGAAAGAGCTGGCTCGGCTGCAGCTCGAGCTGGTGCGCCTGCAGGAATGGATCGTCCAGGAGGGGCTTAAAGTCGTCGTCCTCTTCGAGGGCAGGGACACCGCCGGCAAGGGTGGGGTGATCCAACGCATCTCCGCACGCACCAACCCGCGGGTGATTCGCACCGTCGCCCTGGGCAAGCCAAACGACCGGGAGCGCACGCAGTGGTACTTCCAGCGCTACGTCGCGCACCTTCCCGCCGCCGGCGAGATGGTCCTCTTCGATCGCAGCTGGTACAACCGCGCCGGCGTCGAGCGGGTGATGGGCTTCTGCACCGATGAGGAGTACGAGGAGTTCATGCGCACCTGCCCACAGTTCGAGCGCATCCTTCAGCGCTCCGGGATCGTGCTGCTCAAGTACTGGCTCTCGATCAGCGACGAGGAGCAGGAGCGCCGCTTCGAGGCGCGGCTGAAAGACCCGGCCAAGCGCTGGAAGCTGAGCCCGGTCGACGTCGAGGCGCGGGCGCGGTGGGTCGACTACGCCGAGGCCAAGGACGAGATGTTCGCCTACACCGACACCAAGGAGTGCCCCTGGTTCGTGGTCCACGGCGACGACAAGCGCAGCGCCCGGCTCAACCTGATCGCCCACCTGCTCGAGCAGGTCCCCTACGAGCGGGTCGACCAGGATCCCGTCGCGCTGCCGCCCCGCCAGGAGCGCGCTTACGTCCGGCCCCCGATCGACACCCAGACCTTCGTCCCGGAGCGCTACCGCGTGGAATAAGCGCGGAGCGCGACGGCTAGGCGGAGAGGTCCCGCCGCTCGAACAGCCAGGCCCGCCGCGAAGCCGAGCAGAAACGGGGTGATTCGCGCGGTTCGCGACCCGAAGAGAAAAACCGGAATTGCCCCGATCCCGGTCACCAGCGCGGTGGCCGAGGCGGCGAGCAGCAGTTCGAGCAGAGCTGGTATTGACCGATTCTCGGCCTCGTCGCGGCGGGACGGCAGGCGGCTTGGGGACTCGAGGCCGCAGCTCAGGGTGGCGGACGCTCCTTTCGAGCGCCCGCCCCACCCCCGGGCTTGCTTAGCCGATGGCCCTAATCTCGAGCAACCTTTCGTTCGAGATCGAATCGTTCATCGTCAGGCCAACCTGCTCCGTCGCGTTGACCGTTTCGAGCGTCAGGAAGCGGCTTTTGCCGCCTTCAAAACTTTCGGGTTTTTGAATTCCGCCGCTGCTGGAGAAATTCAATTTGAAGGCACCGACCATCTTGTTTACCGGAGTTACCGTCGCGATCACCGATCCGGTAATCGAGACGCTGGTTCCGCCGCATTGGAAGGAAGCGAATACTTCGCCTGAGACCGGGTGAATCCACCAACCGATGACTGGCGGAGAGGAGGATCCGTCGATCGACCCGAATTCGGCTTCCAGCGGACTCGAGGCGATTTCTTCCGTTTTACCCCCTTCGCTTGTGCATTTGCCGCCGAACGGCCCAAGCACTTTGCATTCACTGAAGGTGATGCCAAGGGTCGCGGTCTGTGTTCCGGTGTATTCGCCGGCTATATCGTTTTCAGCGCAACTGATCGTGGTTTTGCTCACCGCGGTTTTGAATGTCACCGACCCGTTGGTCAGCGCGAAGTGAGGTTTCGTGAAAGGCCAGGGCTGCCATTCGTATTTTCCGGTCCCAGGAGATACCGCTGTTGCGCAGGCAGCGTCCTGGTAGCTACCCCCGGTGGTTGCCACGCAGCGCCCGACTTCGGGTTTCGCCGTGGTCGCCGGTTTGTAGCTGATCTCAATTTCCGGCGCGGAGGATGCGAGCCCAATGCTGCCGCCTTTCGGCACCAGGGATGAGCCCCCACCGCCGCCGCCTCCACCAAACGAGGAACCGGCCCCGCCACCGCCGCCGCCGTAGTAGCCACCGCCACCGCCGCCACCGCCGAGACCACTGCTTTTGCAGTTACCGCCCGCTCCCCCGAGCCCGAGTTCGCCGGCCAGGCCAGGTTCGCACCCACCGAAGCCGCCGGATCCGCCGCTGCTGGCCGTTCCGGCACCACCACCTTCGTTGTTGGGAATACTGCCTCCAGCTTCTTCCGCGGCGCCACCCGCCCCGGCGCCTTCGCTGCCAAACGAACCGCTACCGCCGCCACCACCGGCAACGATGAGCCTGGTGTCTGGGAAAAGCCCGGCCGAGCGGGACGCCGTGCGAATGTCCGAGGCACCGCCGCCGCCTCCGGCCCCTTCACCGCCACCATTGAAGCCGCCGGGGCTCAGTGGGCCGCCGGAACCACCTTCGCCGCCAACCTCGACGTAGAGAACTTCACCCGGTTTGACGGCCAGGTCTCCTTCCACCCTCGCACCGATACCACCCGCTTCACCCGATTTACCACCCCGGGCGCCAACGGCGACGACGTGAATGGTCGACACACCGGATGGAACGGTGAAGGTCTGCTCGGAGCCCGTGAACGTGAAGGTCTGCGTTGCCCCCATCGCGGAACCCGTAAGGGCCAGGCCCAGCAACGAGAGGCAGCTGAGGGCCAGCCCCAGCGCACCTCGACGAGACCGTATATTTCTTCGACTCAAAATCACTCCTTTGCCCGATGGATTTTGAGTACTCATATATGGCGCGAACACAAGAATTGTTCGCACAGTGTTAAGAACACTTGTTATGTGAGGTCAGGGCCCGATCGGGTGACGCCAGATGCGGTCGGTGCAGTTGAGGCGCAGGGCCCAGGCGGGGCCAAGCTCGTAACCGCTGCCGCCGGGGTTGACCACCCGGCCGGCGGGACCCTGGTCGACGTTGCCGGCGGCGAGCTTCTCGGCGGCCATCTTCAGGTTCATCGCCCAGCCACCGTGGCCGATGACCGGCGTCATCGGCCAACGGCGCCAGGTGGACATCGCGGCGGCGGCTTCGTCGGCGCGGGCGCCGTCGCCGTCCTTGGTCGCCGCAAGCCAGCTCTCGAACCAGCCGCAAGAGACGGCGCCGGCCACCTTGACGGCTAGTTGGGAGTGGTTGAGGACAGCGTCTTCGCCCTGCAGGGCGGCGGCGTCGAAGCCTGGGGGCAGCGGCACTCCTTGGAGCATCCGCTCGACCACGCGGGCGCGGGATTCGGGGCCGACGACCCTGCGAGGCATCGCGGCCAGCCAGGTGTCGACGTCGGCCGGGCGCAGTGAGTGCAGGACCGCGTCGTAGGCGGCGCGATCGCCGATTGCGCCCCTGGCCTCGACAAAGACCGGGCCGTCGGGGGCGAGCATCGTCGCGAATTCCTCCGCCCCGCTCCGGTCCACGCCATAGCGAACAGTGGTCGCCGTACGGCCGAGGAACCTCGAGCGCTGCGGCTTGCTGACCGTGGCACGGTCGCGCAGGTAGCGGCCGTAGAAGCGCGCTGGATACCAGTGGATGGTGAAGCGGCGATCGCCGTCAGCGAAGGTGACTTCACCTTCGCCCCTCTCGAACTCACCGGCATCGGTAACCGACCAGCCCGGGGCGGTGACGAGCAGGCGGGGATTGGCTTCGGCGACCTCGATCGCGGCGGCGGCAAAGGCCGGCTGGCCGGCCCCACCTACCGGGCCGCCGCCGAGGAGAAGCAGCACGGCGACGACGGTGGCGCAGGCCAGGCCGGCACCGAAACCGATCGCCGTAACGCGGCGACGACGCGATGGCGAGCCATGCTCGATCGCGACCCGATCCCCGACTGGGATTGGCTGCGAGGGAACGCTGCCGCTCGCAATCGCCTGGCGCATCGCCTCGGCCAGGGCCTCGTCCCCGATCTCCTCGCGCAGCGCCGTCGCGGAGACGGGATTCGCCGCCCGCATCGCGGCGAGTGGATCTTCTCTGCGATCGATGCGCTTCACATGGTCTCCTCGGTGGGCTCGGCTGCGTTGCCGGCGGTTTCACCGGCTAGATGTCCGGCCGCCGCCAGATGTTTCGCCAGCTTGCGACGCGCTCGGTGCAGGCGCACGCGGAAGGCCCCGGGAGAACAGCCGACGGCACGCGCGCCATCACGCGTGCTCAAGCCCTCCCACGCGACGAGGCGGAGAATCTCTCGCTCCGGCTCGCTCAGCCCAGCCAAGGCGGCCGCGAACGCCGCGAGGCGATCGCGCGAGCCGGTGCTGTCATCGGCCGGCGCGCCCGCGGCGGCCTCGCGGACCAGGCGCAGGTCGAGCTCGCGTCGCCGCCTCGTCGAGCGGTACTGGTTGGAGATCACCCGCAGGGCAACGGCGTAGAGCCAGGGCAGGGGTGGATCAGGGACGCGCTCGCGGCGGCGCCAAGCGACCGCGAAGACCTCCGACGCCGCGTCTTCGGCGGCGGCTCGGTCGCCGAGGCGGCGAATCGCAAAGGCCAGCACGTCCGCGTAGTGGGCGCGGAAGCAGCGCTCGAAGCGATCCCGCTCGAGGCCCGCGACGGAACCGGGACGATCGGCAGTGTGCGGCATCGGAGGGTAGATGTACCGCTTCGCCGGCTTGTTACATCCGCGGGCCCGGTGGCCAGGGTTCCTGTTCTCCTAGATTTACTCTGAGTTATCTAAATGCTCAAGATTTAGAGCAATCGGCCGATGTAGGCGGTGGGTATGTCCTTACGACCGTGCCGCCACCACGATGCCACCCGCGACCCCACTGAGTCCGGTGGTGCCAGCAAGGAGCCCTGAGCCATGCGCGCGGCCACCCTGGCGGTTTACCTCGCCCTCGCCGCGGTCGCGGCGATCACGGCCGCGGCCGCGCAGAGCGGCCGGTCGAGCAGCGGGCCCCTGAGGACCGAGGCGGGCGGCGCTTTCAGCCTCGCCGACCCGCGCGAGGGCATGCCGGTCTTCACCGCGGCGAACCTCGGGCCCGGCGCCAGCGCCACGGGGACGGTGGAGATCTCGAATGAAGGCAGCGAGGCGATCGTGGTGACGCTCGCCCAGCACGGCGTCCTCGACGCGCCGGGCACAGGCGGCGGTGTTCTCTCCCAGCGCCTGCGATTGATCGTCGAGGACCTCTCTTCTGCCAGCACCGTCTACGAAGGGCCGCTTGCCGCGATGCGGCCCCGCTCGCTCGGCCGGCTCGCGCCGGGCGCCTCCCGCAGCTACGAGTTCACCGCCACCCTGCCCGCGAGTGGCACCGCGAGCGCGAGCGACAACGCCTTCCAGGGCGCTTCGGTCAGCGTCGCCTACAGCTGGTCGCAATCCAGGTGACGCGGTCGAAAGCTGATCGGTTTACATGCCTATAGACATGCAAACCGATCAGTTAGCGGGTCCAGGCCGCTAACTGATCGCGGAGGTGGCCTCGACCCGGCCCTCGTCCGCCGCCGCCCGCAACGCTTCGTAGTCGCGCTCGTTCTGGTCGGCGTAGCGCTCGGCGAACTCGGCGATCGCGCGGTCGAAGGTGTCGCCCTTGCCGAGGTAGGCGGCGATCGCGATGCGGTCGCCGCTGCGGGCGTGGGCGTGGGCCAGGGTGGTGCCGCAGATCTGGGCGTAGGCGGCGAGCGCTTTTGGGTCCATGCCCTCGATCCGGGCCGAGCCCTTCTGGTCCCAGAGCTGGCGCACGTAGAAGTCGCGCTTCTTGCCGTCGATCCCCGCCGCCGTGACCCAGCCGAGCATGATGTCCCCCGCCGCCTGCACGAGGCGCTGGCCCTGGACGACCCGCTCGCCCTGCTGCGCGTAGGCGCTCGGCTCGGCGTAGGGCTCGAGCACCGAGCGCTGGGCCTCCTTGACCTGGAGGAAGAGCGGGTCGCCTTCGTCGCGCCCCTGCAGCAGGACGATCCAGGCCCTGGTGCCAACGCTTCCGACCCCGACCACCTTGAGCGCGGCGTCGAGGTAGCGGTAGCTGTCGAGCAGCACGCGGCGGTCCTCCGCCAGGGTCTCGCGGTAGTCGGCGAGGATCTCCAGCACCGCTTCCTCGACCTCCTCCGGCCTGCCCTCGGCCAGCTCGCGCAGGGGGATGAGCAGCGGCGGTTCGCTGACGATGCGGAGCTTGCCGTCGACCTCGTGGGTCAGCTTGGAGAGCGCCCGCATGCGGTCCTTGGCCTGTGCCTTGGCGAGGTTGCGGCGAAACGCCTTGACCTCCTTCTCGCCCGCCGCCGCCTCCCAGCGGTCGGCGATCGTCGGCACGTCGATCCGCGTGTACCAGACCTCGAGGTTGCCGAGCGCGGCCAGGCGCCGCAGCGTCGCCCGGTACTCGGCGCCCATCGCGGTGACGACCTGCCGCCGCTCGCGGGTCGCGAAGCCGCGGTCGCGGCCGGCCACCGAGAAGCTCGCCGCCAGCCGCTTGACGTCCCACTCCCAGGGCCCGGGCAGCGTCTCGTCGAAGTCGTTGACGTCGAAGACCATCTCCCGGTTGGGCGCGGCGAAGGCGCCGAAGTTGGCGAGGTGGGCGTCGCCGCAGAGCTGTGCGGTCAGCCCGCTGGCCGGCGTGTCCGCCAGGTCGGCTGCCATCACCGCGGCGGCACCGCGGTAGAAGGTGAAGGGAGAGACGAGCATGCGCCCGTAGCGCAGCGGCAGCAGCTGGCCGACCCGCGAGGTCGCCTGGCGCTCGAGCAGCTCGACCGGGTCGGTGCGGCCCGCGGCCGGGGCCCACTCGCCGTGGCTGGTTCGCGGCGCCGCCTCGCGCGCGGCCTTGCCGTCGGCGGCGCGCTGCTCCGGCGAGCGGTCGTCTTTGCGGCGGTCGAGCATCGCTAGGCGGCAGCCAGCCCGGGTTCGGCCCGCGGCGGGTCCGAGCCGCCTTCGAGCTCGTCGAAGCGGCGATCGGGCAGTCGGCGGGTCGACCAAAAGGACGCAAGGGTGAGGAAGGCGGCGAAGAGGAAGGCGGTCTTCAGCGCTTTCAGCTGGGCGTCTTCGTAGTTCTCGACCAGGGCGTTGGTGGCGGCACCGTCGAGTCCGGCCTCGGCGGCGCCAGCTCGGACCTCGCCGGCGGAGACGAAGCTCCCGCCCGCGCTCAGCTGCACCTCGAGCTGCTTGCTGACGTCGGCGGAGAGGCGGGAGTCGGCGGCGACATTCGCGGTGAAGGCGGAAATCAACCCGGTGATCACGATCGCCCCGAGCAGCGCCGTGCCCAGCGATGAGCCCAGCTGCTGGGCGGTGCTCTGCAGGCCGCCAGCCTCGCTGCGATCGCGATCGGCGACCGCCGACTGGACGACGTTGCCGAGCTGGGAGACGATCAGCCCCATGCCGACGCCGAGCACCCCCATCGCGACCAGGAAGGAGGCATTGTCGAGCTCGGGCTCGATCGTCCCCAACAGCAGCAGGATCGCGACGAAGACGATCGCCAGGCCGGCGCGGACCAGCGGTCGCGGGGCGAAGCGCTTGGCCAGGGCGGAGCCGGCGATCGCGGCGAAGAAGAGCCCGGCGGAGGCGGGAAGCATGCGTATGCCGGTCTCGAGCGCGTCGAGCCCCTGAACGATCTGCAGGAAGAGCGGCACGGTGAAGAAGACGCCCATCAGGATCAGGTTCTGGGCGAGGAACATCCCCACGCCCCCGCGCAGCTGGGGGATGTGCAGCAGCGGCAAGTGCACCAGCGGCGCCTGGCCGAGCCTTTCGCGGCGGCGCTCCCAGGCGACGAACCCGGCCAGGACCAGAGCGCCGGCGCCGACCACGAACGGGGTGAGCGAAAAGCCGAAGGGCTCCAGCGGCGAGCTGCGCGGCGCCAGCCAGCCCCAGTTGCTCGCCTGCAGGACGCCGAAGACGACCAGCGACAGCCCGGCGGCGGAGAGGATGCTGCCGACCCAGTCGAGGACCGGAGCCTGACCCTCCCGCTCCGGCTCGCGGATCAGCCGCGTGCCGAGCAGGATGCCGATCGCGACGACGACCTCGCCGAGGAAGACGACCCGCCAGCTCAGCTCGGTGGTCGCCCAGCCGCCGAGGATCGGCCCGACCGCGATGCCGGCGCCGGCGACCCCGCCCAGCACGCCGTAGGCGATCGCCCGGTCGGCTCCCCGGTAATTGCCGGCGACCAGCGCGATCAGCGCCGGGATGACCAGCGCCGCACCGATCCCCTCCAGCACCGACCAGCCCAGCATCAGCGAGGGCACGTTCCAGGAGGCCGCGGTCAGCGCCGAGCCGGCGCCGTAGATGCAGAGCCCGATCGTGAAGGCGCGGCGCCGCCCCCAGATGTCGCCAAGCTTGCCGCCGGTCAGCATCAGGCCGGCCATCACCAGCGCGTAGAAGGCGATCACCGCCTGGATCGTCGTCACCGTCGTGTCGAAGTCCTCGACCAGCTGCGAGATCGCGACGTTCATCACCGCCTGGTCGAGCACCATCAGGAACTGGGCGGCGGACAGGGTTATGAGCACGCCCCACTTGGCCATCAGCTCACCAGGCCGGCGATTCCGCGAATGAGGACGAGGGCACCGAGCACGGCGGCGACGACGATACCCGCCGCACGCCCGTTGCGCGCGAGCCAGGCGCGAAATCCCTTGACCGCCTGTTCGGTCCGCTCCGGGGCGACGAAGTAGCCGGCGAGCGGAACCTCGAGCAGAAGCTGCTGGACCAGGCAGAAGGCGATCACGATCAGCGCCGTCGGCGCCGCCGCCGCCTCGAGCTTGTGGATGTGGTTGAGCCCGGTCAGGTAGGAGACGCCGGGAAAGCTGAGCAGCAGGCCGACGACGAAGGCGATGCGGGGCGAGCCGCGGCCGAGCAGCCGCATCGGCAGCGCTTCCTTTTCCTCGCCGCCGCTGCGCTCTTTCTTCTTCTCCTGCCGCCGCGCCCGGCGCTCGCGCAGGGGGCGGTCGCGGTCGGTGGCAAGGACGAGGGCGACGAGCAGCAGCAGCGAGCCGACGACGACGTCCTCGAGCGGGCTCAGCGTGCTCTTGCTGGTGCTGGTCACGCTCGAGTCGTTGAGGGCAAAGACGATCGCCAAGCCGGCACCGATGCTGGCGGTGTAGGCGCCGAGCAGGTAGCCGAGCATCAGCCGCTTCGGGTTGGGCAGGAGCAGCATCAGGGTGACCGCGGCGAGCAGGGTCGGGTTGAACATCGCAAGCAGGGAGAGCAGGAAAATCTGGACCGCGTCGCTCACGCGCAGCGCTCGCAGAGGCCACGCAGGACCACATCGTGGTCGGTGACCTCGAAGCTGAGCTCAGCGGAAAGCTTGGCGATCGCCTGCTCCAGCGAGCGGTCCTCGAAGGGGACCATGCGCCCGCAGCGGCGGCAGATCGCGTGGTGGTGGTGCTCGCCGCCGGGCTCGACCCGCTCGTAGCCGGCGGTGCCGCGCGTCACCTCGAGCCGCTGCACGAGCCCGAGCTGCTCGAGCTGCTCGAGCGCCCGGTAGACGCTGGCCCGGCCGACCGCCGGCTTGCGGCGTCGCATCTCCTCGTCGAGATCGAGCGCGGTGACGGCGCACTCGTGGCGGGCCAGGGCCTCGACCACGGCGGTGCGGGCGCCGCCGCGCCGGTAGCCGGCCTGCTGGAGGACGGCGAGCGCGTGCTCGGCCCAGGCTGTGTCGGTCTTGGTGCTCATCTCAGCCGATCGTAACCCCGGTCCGCGGCAGCAAGGAATCGCGCAGCTTTCCGAAGAGCAGGGAGGCGAGGTAGATCGCGACGATCGCCAGCGCGACCGACGCGCCCCCGGCTGTTCCGGCGTAATAGGAGAGGTAGAGCCCGGCGATACCGGCCAGCGCCGCCAGGCCGGCGGCGAGCAGCATCATCGGCAGCATGCGCTCACTGAGCTGGCGGGCGGCGGCGGCCGGGCCGACGAAGACGGCGACGACGAGCAGGTTGCCGAGCCCCTGCACGGCGACGACGATGCCGGCCCCGAGCAGGACCAGCAGGGCGGCGTCGGCGAAGGCCGGCGAGACGCCCAGCGAGCGGGCGGTGCCGCGGTCGAAGCCGGCGGCGAGCAGGCGGGCGTGGAGGAGGCGCAGCGCCACCGCAACCAGCAGCGCCAGGGCTGCCGCAGCGGCGAGGTCGCCATCGGTGACGCCGAAGACGTCGCCGAAAAGCAGCGACTCGACCCCCGGCGGCGAGCTCGGCGAGAGCGCCAGCAGGGCCCCCAGCCCGAACATCGTCGTCACCACGACCGCAACCGCGGCGTCGCGGCCGACCCCGCCGATCCTGGCGATGAGCGCGATCGCCGCCGCGGCGAGGACGATCGCCGGGGCGGCACCGAGCAAAAGCGGCGCCCCCGCGATCGCCGCCAGGACCAGCCCCGGAAAGATCGAGTGCGCGAGCGACTCCGCCGCGTAGGAGAAACCGTAGAAGACGACCCAGCAGCCGAGCGCGCCGCCAGCGAGGCCGAGCAGGATCACCTCCGCGAGAGCCCTCTGCATGAACGGTTCGGAGAGCGGCTCGAGCATCAGTGGTGGTGATGGTGAGGGGGCAGGATCGCGCGCCCGCCGCCGGGGATCTCGACGATGGCGCCGCCGTAGGTGGCCTCGAGCACGGCGAGGTCGTCGAGCACTTCGGCCGGCGGGCCCCAGGCGACCTGGCGCTTGTTGATGCAGAGGACGAGGTCGCAGGCGCGCGCCTGCTCGAGGTCGTGAGTGGCGAGGACGATCCCGCGCCCCTCCCCCGCCAGGTCCCCCACCAGCGCTTCCAGCCCCTCGCTGCTGGGACGGTCAAGGCCGGAGAAGGGCTCGTCGAGCAGCAGCACCCCCGCGTCCTGGACCAGGGCGCGGGCGATCAGCACCCGCTGGCGCTGGCCGCCGGAGAGGCGGCCAAAGGTCTCGCCGGCGAGGCCGCCGAGCCCGACCCGGCCAAGCGCGCTCGCCGCCGCCTCGCGCTCGCGCCGCCCGGGGCGACGCCACCAGGGCAAAAGCGAGAGCGAGCCCATCGTCGCCACGTCGAGCGCCGAGACCGGGTAGTCGAGCCGCGAGCGCTCGGTCTGGGGAACGCTGCCGCAGCGGGCGGCGACCGCGAGCCTCCCGGCCAGCGGGCGCAGCTCGCCCAGCAGGGCACGCAGCAGCGTGGTCTTGCCGCCGCCGTTGGGCCCGAGCAGGGCCAGTGTCTGGCCGGCCTGGAGCGTGAACTCGACCTCCGAGATCGCCGCCGCGCCGCCGTAGCCCGCCGCCAGCCCCTCGGCCTCGATCAGCGCAGCGGCCGGCACCCGCGGCTCCCGTCCGTGAAGCCGCGCACCATCGCGTCGGCGTTCGCCGCCTCCATCGCCAGGTAGGTGGCGCCGTTGGAGCCCTGCGGCCCGAGCGTGTCACCGTAGAGGGTGTAGCCGGCCGAGGCCCCGGCCTGGGCGGCGATCGCCTCCGCGACCCTGGCGCTGAGCGAGCTCTCGGGAAAGATCGCGGCGACGTGCTCGCGTTCGACCAGCGCCGCCAGGGCGCTGAGGTCCTTGGCCGAGGGCTGGGCCTGCGTCGCCTGGGAGGGGATGACGGCGCCGACCACGTCGATCCCGTAGCGATGGGCGAAATAGCCGAAGGCGTCGTGGTCGGTGACCAGCTTGCGGCGGGCCGGGGGAACCGCCGCCATGCAGCGGGCGATGCCGGCGTCGAGGCGCCGCAGCTTCCCCAGGTAGGCGCGGGCGTTGCGCGCGAAGAGGCGGCGGTGGGATGGGTCGGCGGCGGCGAGGTGGCGCTCGATCGCGGCGACCGCGGCCTCGGCGTTGCGCGGGTCGTGCCACCAGTGCGGGTCATAGCGCGAGGCCTCTGCGCCGCTCGACTCGCCCGGCAGTCGCTGCGGGACGACGGCGCCGAGATCGACCACTTCGGCGTCGCTGCCGCTGTCGGAGACGATCTCCCCGATCCAGTCGTCGAGGCCGTCGCCGCTGGCGAAGATGAGCTTCGCCCCCGCCGCGCCGGTCACGTCGCTCGGCCGCGGTTCGTACTCGTGGGGGTCGGTGTTCGGCTGCAGGACCTGGTCGACTTCGACCGCGTTGCCGCCGACCGCGCGGGCGAAGTCGCCGACCTGCGTGGTTGTGGCGACGACCGGCAGGCGATCGCCGCTCGACCCGCCCATGCCGCAGCCGGCCCCGATGAGGACGAGTACCAAGAGTCCGGCAAGGGCGAGCCCCGGGCGGCGGCGGCGCGAGCTCGCCAGCGCCCGGCCCGCCGCCGCGAGGGCGAAGGCGCCCCCCGCGACAACCGCGATCGTCGCCCCCGGCGGGGCGTCGGTTTCGACCGAGAGCCAGAGGCCGGCGGTTCCCTCGAGCGCGACCAGGGCGACCGTCGCCAGCTGCCAGCCCAGCATGCGCTCGGCGAAGAGGCGCACGGTCAGCGCCGGGACGACGAAGACGGCGGTGACCAGCAGCGCGCCGACGACGGAGAGGGCGGCGGTGGTCGTGAGCGCGACCAGGCCGAGGAGGGCGGCGTTGAGGATGCGCTCGCCCTGCCCTCCCTGGCCGCCCGCGGGATCGAACCCGGCGGCGAGCCAGCGCTGGCCGAGCAGCAGCGAGAGCGCCAGGGTGAGGCCGGCGGCGAGCCCCGCCAGCGCGATGTCGCCACCGTCGACGAGCAGGAGGCTGCCGAAGAGCAGCGTCTCGATGTTGGCGCCGGAGCCGAAGACGTCGCTGGCCAGCAGGGTCCCGGCGGCGAGGCAGGCGACGAGGACGATCGCCACGGCGCTGTCGTTCGACTCCTCCTCGCGGCGGCCGAGCAGGGCGCTGCCGGCGCTGAAGGCGACCGCGGCGCCGAACGCCCCCAGCGGCGCGGCGAAGCCGAGCCCGTCGGCGAGCACGAGCCCCGGGAATGCGGCGGTGCCCACCGCGTGTGAGAAGAAGGAGAGCCCGCGCAGGACGATCCAGGTGCCGAGCAGGCCAGCCGGGACTGAGAGGATCAGGATCTCGACCAGCCCGCGCTGGACGAAGGGCAGCTGAAAGGCGTCGAGCACGAGGGGATTGAATCAAAAATGAGACTCATTTTCATAAAGGCCGGCCGGTGAGGGCGCTCGTCCAGCGGGTCAGCCAGGCCGCGGTCGACGTCGAGGGCGAGCGGGTGGCCCAGATCGGCCCCGGCATGCTGGTCCTGCTCGGGGTGCGCCGCGGCGACACGGCCGAGAGGGCGAGCCGTTTGGCCGAGAAGGTGCGGGCGCTGCGGATCTTCGACGACGCCGAGGGCCGGATGAACGAGCCCCTGGGCGAGCGCGAGGTCCTCTGCGTCAGCCAGTTCACGCTCTACGGCGACGCGCGCAAGGGCAACCGCCCCAGCTACGCCGAAGCGGCGCCCGGTGAGGAAGCCGAGCCCCTCTACGACCTCTTCTGCGAGCGCCTCGGTGCCGCCAAGGGCGTCTTCGGCGCCTGCATGGGCGTGGCCCTGGTCAACGACGGCCCGGTCACCCTCATGCTCGAGACCTGAACCGTTCCGGTGCGCCTTATCCCTGTATAGGGGAGCAAAAGCGCACCGGAGCGGTCAGGGCGCCAGCAGCGAGCGGTGCCACTCGCCCGCCGTGGCCGCGAAGAGGGTGCGGCGGTGCATGCGGTCCTCCGCCTCCTCCCAGAACTCGATCCGGTTGGGGACGATCCGCACCGCGCCCCAGTCCTCCGGACAGGGAACCGGCCTTTCCCCCAGCTCGGCGTCGAGCTGCTCGAGCCGCTCGCGCAGCGCACCGACGCTCTCGATCTCCTCTCCCTGGCGGGAAACGTGGGCCTGTAGCTGGTGGGAACGCGGACGGGCGGCGAACAGCTCCTCCGCCAGCTCGCGCCCGGCGACCTTCGCCCGGCCCTCGACCCGTACCTGCCGCCCGAGCGAGGGCCAGTAGAAGGTCGCGGCGACGCGCGGGTTCGCCAACAGCTCGGCCGCCTTGCGGCTCCAAAGAGCGGTGGTGAAGACAATCCCGCGCTCGTCGAGGCGCTTGAGGCTGACCAGTCGCGCCGACGGGGAGCCGTCGGCGCCGACCGTCGCCAGGCTCATCGCGCCGGCATCCGGCAACCCGGCTTCCCGCGCCTGAGCAAGCCATGCGGAGAGCAGGTCGATGGGATCCATTTTCAGATTGTTATCACCATCTGAGTTATATTGCCAATCTAGATGGCGGGGAGCCGCGAAACACGAGCCGAGAAGCAGGCCCGCACCCGGGTCGAGCTGCTCGCGACCGCCGCCGCCGTCTTCGCCCAGCGCGGCTACGCGGGGGCGACAGTCGAGGAGATCGCCGAGCGGGCGGGCTATTCGCACGGCGCCGTCTACTCCAACTTCGCCGGCAAGGACGACCTCTTTCTCGCCGTCTTCGAGGAGTACATGGCCGAGCGGGCGCGGGAGCTGGCCGAGACCCAGGCGGGGCTCGCCGAGGACGCGCCGCTGGAGCTGCGCGCGCGGGCGCTGGCCGACCAGTGGATGGAGCGCTTCGCCGCCGACCGCGACTCCTTCCTGCTCCACCTCGAGTTTCTCGCCGGCTCGCGCCGCGAACCGGAGCTGGCCGAGCGCTTCGGCACCCGCTCGGCGGCGATGCGCGAGGCGATCGCCGCCTACATCGCCCACTACCAAGAGGAGGAAGGCCTCGAGGCGCCCCTCCCCCCTGCCGACCTCGCCCTGGTCCTGCGCGCCCTCGGCATCGGCCTCGCGATCGAAGCCCTGGTCAGTCCCGAGGCGGTGCGCGACGAGCTCTACGGCGACTTCGTCGAGCTGCTGGTGGCGATGCTGCGCGAACGGGCCGGCCCCGGCACCCCTCCGGCATCGAGTGGGTCGACCCGCGCGGCCAAGGCGAATGCCCGCAAGTGAGCGTCCCCGCCTACGACAGCATCGGCCGCACCTACACCGCCTTCCGCCGCGCCGACCCGCGGATCGAGGCGCGGGTGCGGGCGGTGCTCGGCGACGCTCGCAGCGTCGTCAACGTCGGTGCCGGCAGCGGCTCCTACGAGCCCCGCGATCGTGAGGTGATCGCGGTCGAGCCCTCGCCGGTGATGATCGCCCAGCGCCCCGCCGGCGCGGCACCGGCGCTCGAAGCCGTTGCCGAGGCGCTGCCGCTCGAGGACAAGAGCGTCGACGCGGCGATGGGCATCTTCACGATCCACCACTGGAGCGACCTCGCCGCCGGCCTCGCCGAGATGCGCCGGGTCGCCCGCCAGCGCATCGTGCTGCTGACGATCGACGCCGAGGTGAACGCCAAGGTCTGGACCCTCGCCGAGTACTTTCCGGAGGCGATGCGGGCGGAGGAAGAGAAGATGCCCTCGATGCCCGCGCTCGAAGCGCTGCTGCCCGGCGCGGAGGTCGAGCCGGTGCCGGTGCCGAGCCGCTGCCAGGACGAATTCACCAGCGCTCTCTGGGACCGTCCCGAGCTATTCCTCGACCCCGCCGTCCTGCGCAGCAGCTCGCTCTGGCACAGCCTGCCGCCAGAGACGATCGAGCGCGGCCAGCAGCGCCTTCGCGCCGACCTCGAGAGCGGCCGCTGGGACGAGAACCACGGGCACCTTCGCACCCTGCCCGAGCTCGACATCGGCCTGCGCCTCGTCCGCGAAGAGCTGTGAGCCCGAGACCGGCGGAAGCGAGGGACGCGGAGGCCGTGGTGAGGCTCTGGACCGAGGCCTATTTTCACGAAGGCGAGGGCGGGCGCGCCACGCCTTACGAGCAGCGCGATTTCGAGAAGGCGATGGCCGCAGGCACGATGCTCGTCGCCGGACCCCCCGGCGCGGCGCTCGGCGTCGTCGTCTTGGTCGCGCCGAAGACATCCGGAATGGCCGTAGCCCGCGGTGAGGAGGCGGAGCTCTGCCTGCTCGCGGTCTCCTCGCTGGAACGCCGCAAGGGCACCGGCCGTGCCCTGGTCGAGCGCTGCACCGACCTGGCCCGCGAAAGGGACTGGCCGGCAATCGCGCTCTGGAGCCGCCCCTACCAGGCGGCCGCGCACCGCCTTTACGAATCGCTCGGCTACCGGCGCCTGCCCGGCCGCGACGAGACGGACGCCACCGGCTTCGCCCGGCTCGTCTTTCGCCTCGAGCTGTAGATCTCTCGCCGCTGCAAGAATCGCGCGCTTGGAGAACCTGACGACACGGCTGCAGGGCTCGATCGTCACGCTCGAGCCGTTGCGCGCCGAGCACGCCGAGGAGCTCTGGGAGGCGGCGCAGGCGCCGGAGACCTGGGCCTGGCTGGCGAACCTGAACGAGCGCGGCGCTTCGACCGCTGGCTCGAGCTCACCGTCGAGGCGGCCGAGGCGGGGCGCGAGGGGCCGTTCGCGACGCGCGATGCCGCCAGCGGCGAGGTAATCGGCAGCAGCCGCTTCCTCAACGTCCGCCCCGCCGACCGCGTGGTCGAGATCGGCTGGACCTGGCTCAACCCCCGCGCCTGGCGCAGCGGCGCCAACGTCGAGGCGAAGCTGCTGATGTTGGGCCACGCCTTCGAGACGCTCGGTTGCGTACGGGTCGAGTTCAAGACCGACGCCCGCAACGAGCGCTCCCGCGCCGCCCTGGCGGCGCTGCCCGCCCGCTTCGAGGGCATCCTGCGCAACCACATGATCGTGCCCGACGTCGGCCAGCGCGACTCCGCTTACTTCAGCGTGATCGACAGCGAGTGGCTGGCCGTCCGCGGCAACCTGGAGCGGCGCCTGGGGCGCGGGGCGAGCGCCGGCGATGGCCGGCCCGCGGCGACCAGGGGAGCGCGGCGCCCGGCCAGCCTCGCCCTGCGCCGCTCCAGCGACCCCGCCGAGCTCGACCAGCTAGGCCCGCTCTGGACCGCCCTGCAGGAGCACCACGTCGAGGTCACCCCCGAGCTGGGCCCGCGCACCCCCGCGCGCACCAATGAGGAGGCCCAGCGAATCCGGCTGGCCAAGTACGAGCGCTGGCTCGGCGACCCCGACACCTTCTTCATCGTCGCCGCACTCGACGGCGAGCCCGCCGGCTACGCCTTCGTCACCGTCAGCATGCCCTACGCCTCCTGGGACGTGGGCGAGCGCCTGGCCACTCTCGAGTCCCTCTCGATCCTCCCCGTGCACCGCGGCACAGGCATCGGCGCCGTCCTGCTCGACGCCGCCTGGGACCGGCTGGCTGAGCTCGGCGTCGCCGACATGCAGATCGTCACCACCTCGACCAACGCCGGCGCCAAGCGCTTCTACGAGCGCCACGGCTTCCGTCACCGCCTCGACGTCTACTACGGCAAGCGGCCGGGTTGAAGGGCGCTCTGGGCAACCGCCAGGCCACGTAATGTTGGTGGTCTACCCGATGCCCGCCAGCAGCGTCACAGCAAACGAGATTCCGGTAGCCAACTATGGCGAGGTCTTCACCCGCCGCTGGGTCGTCGACCTGATCCTGGACCTCAGCGGCTACACGCCGGACAAGGACCTGGCGAACCTCAAGGTCGTCGAGCCGGCCTGCGGATCGGGCGCCTTTCTCGCCGCCCTGGTCGAGCGTCTAGTCGAGTCGGCGCGGCGGCACGGGCGTGAGCCGGCTTCCATCCGCCGGGCGATCGTCGCCCGGGACCTGCAGGCACCCCACGTGGCCAAAAGCCGGATGGTCGCCCGGGACGCCCTGGCGGCGACGGGGTTCAATTCCCGGCGGGCGCAGCGACTCGCCCGCGAGTGGGTTCAGCAGGGCGATTTCCTGCTCGACCCCCCCGCCGAGCGGTCGGTCGACTTCGTCGTCGGCAACCCGCCCTACATTCGCCTTGAGGATGTCTCACCGCGGCTGTCGGAGGCATATCGAGAGGCCTGTCCAGCGATGGGGGGCCGATCCGACGTCTACATCGGATTCTACGAACGCGCTCTCTCTACGCTACGCGACGGCGGTGTACTCGGCTACATCTGCGCCGACCGCTGGATGCGCAACGCCTATGGCGCGCGGCTGCGCGAGCTGATCGGGCGCGAGTGCTCGGTCGAAGCGATCGTCTCGATGACGGCCGTGGACGCCTTCGAGGACGAGGTCAGCGCCTACCCGGCCATCACCGTCCTGCGGCGGGACAAACAGGAAGCCGGGCCGCTCGTCGTCGATGCCGCACCGCACTTCGGAGCAAAGGACGCGGGACGACTGGCCCGCGTCGCCGCCGGCCGAAAAACAAAATCGAAGGCCAAGGCATTTTCCGCCGCGCGCATGCCGCGCTGGTTCGAGGGACCGAGTGGCTGGCCGCACGGCTCGCCTGCCCGGCTCGCCACAATCGCGGAGCTCGAGGGGAAATTGCCGACGCTGGAAGATCCCGAGCGCAAAACCCGAGTGGGGATCGGGCTGGCCACCGGCGCCGACAAGGTCTTCATCACTGATGACTGCGGGCTCGTCGAGCCGGAGCGGATGCTGCCGATGGCAATGGTGCGCGACCTCGCTAGCGGCCGGCTGGATTGGTCAGGCAGCTACTTGGTCAACCCCTGGGACCGGAACGGCCTAGTCGACCTCGATCACTGGCCCGCGATGAAGGCGCACCTCATGACGCATAAGGCGGGTCTGCGGAAGCGACATACTGCCAAGAAGTCCGGCAAGTGGCATAAGACGATCGATCGGGTCGTCGATGGACTTGCCGAAAGACCAAAGCTCTATCTGCCGGACTTCAAAGAGAATCTTTTCCCTGTCCTGGACAAAGGCGAGACTTACCCCCACCACAACCTGTATTGGATCACCTCCGACGAGTGGAACCTAGAGGTGCTCGGTGGCATCCTCCTCAGCGAGGTGGCCAACATGTTTGTCAGTGCTTACTCAGTGCGAATGCGCGGTGGCTACTTGCGTTTCCAGGCTCAATACCTTCGGCGCATACGCCTTCCCCAGCTGACGGAGGTCGATCAATCCAGTCAAAAAGCCCTCAAAAGTGCGTTCAAAAAACGTGACCGTGCTGCTGCCACAGCCGTCGCTCTTTCACTTTATGAACTCGATGAAGTGCCAATGTAATGCCTCCTTCGCGGGAAGATCTCAACATCGCCATCGCCGCCTACTGGACTACAAAGGAGGCGCAACAAGCCGCAGCCGAAGCCGTGAGCTCAACCGCGGAGGGCAGCGCTAAGGCGGTCAGAGGAGGTGGTCATTTCAACCCGGTGGCCAACTTGTTGGCGCAATTCTTCATTGATGCCGGATACCCACCCGAGACGATCGCAGCAAGTGGCAGAAAGATCGTTCTACCCGCTTACTTCCGGCCCAATAAGAGCTGGGATCTCGTCGTAGTTCATAAGGGCGTACTAGTGGCAGCCATTGAGCTCAAGGCCCTCGGCGGGCCCTCGTATGGAAATAACTACAACAACAGGGTGGAGGAGGCGCTCGGGAATGCTCTCGATCTTTCCCAGGCAGGCCAAGCTGGACTTGTCGGCAGGGAGCGACCATGGCTCGGATACTTCTTCCTACTCGACGACTCACCTGAGGCACGCAGTCCCCGCGAACCACGAACCAATCCTCTGTTCCCCACGGCGCCAGAGTGGCCAGTTCTCTCCTACCGCGAAAGATTTTCTCTTACAGGTCGTCGTTTGATTGAAGAGCGTCTTTACGATGCCGTCTGTTTCATTTCGGCCTCCTCCATAGATCCGGTCCCCCAGGAGCCCGACCCCCAACTCGATTGGCGCCACTTCTCTGCCGCCATCGAAGCCAGGCTCACCTACCTCTCCAAGCTGGGCTTGCCGTAGGGCTTAGAGTCAGATCTCGGTCGGCGAGCGGAGCGACACGACGGCGACGAGCGTCGCCCGAGATCCGCAGACCCCGGTTCTCCAACTTTCGACTCCTGCAGAGCCTGGTCAAGCCGTGTGAAAGGCGAGGAAGTTGGATCAATTCGTCGATGCCGGGAGGACGACCCTACGCTTAACCGAGCGCGTCGTCGATGAAGGGGCCGAGCAGCTCGCCGGCCTTGGCCGCGGTCGTCTCGGGGTCCTCGCTGGGGGCGGTGATGTAGGAGATCGCGAGGCGGACGAGGGACTCGGCGAGCAGCCGCACCTTGGCCGGCGGCGCCTGCGGCCAGCCCGCTTCGATCGTCGCCGTGAGGCGGGCGGTCGCCCAGTGCACGACCGGCATTCCTTGGGTGGTGACGAAGGGCAGCATGCCGCCGGTGCCGTCGTCGCTGAGCAGGATGCGGACGAGCGGGTCCTCGCCGGCGGAGCTGAGGAACAGTTCAAGCGCCGCGCCGACCGCCGCCCGCGGGTCGTCGAGGTGCTCGCGCACCGCCGCGTCGACACCGTCTAGGAAGCGCTCGCCCTCGTGGATGACGAAGGCCTGGGCGAACTCGGCGCGGTTGCCGAACTCCTTGTAGAGGGTCTGGCGGCTGACGCCGGCGGCCGCGGCGATGTTCGACATCGTGATCTCCGACCAGGCCTTGCTCTCCAGCTGGTCGCGAGCGGCGCCGAAGAGCGTCTCGCGCAGCAGCTGCCGCGCCGCTTCAGGGTAGGGCGTGCGGGTGGACACCGCCGGGATCGTGCCAGCGGAAGCGGTCACTCGCCCGCGCGCCCCTCGTCGGGCTCGAAGTCGACCTTGTCGCGGACGCCGCAGTCGGGACAGGCCCAGTCGTCCGGCACCTCGCTCCAGGGCGTGCCGGCCGGAAAGCCCTCGCGCGGGTGGCCGTGCTGCTCGTCGTAGACGTAGCCGCAGCCCGGGCAGCGCCAGCGACTCATCGGGCTCCCTCGCTCCGGTGCGCTTTATGCACCCAGGGAGTGCAAGAGGCGCACTGGAAGCTCATGCCGCACCTCCGTAGCGGGCGAGGATGCGCTTGCGCGCCCGCGGCTGGATGTTGGCGCGAGTCAGGTCGCCGCCGTAATGCTCGACCAGGATCGGGTCCATCACGCGCCGCCAGAGGGGCGGGAACCAGGCGAGCACGATCATGCCGGCGTAGCCGGTGGGCAGCTGCGGCGCTTCGTCGACGTGGCGCAGGGCCTGGTAGCGGCGGGTCGGGTTTGCGTGATGGTCGGAGTGACGTTGCAGGTGGTAGAGCAGGACGTTGGAGGCGACGTTGTTGCTGTTCCAGCTGTGCTCGGGACGGCAGCGCTCGTAGCGCCCGTCCTCCTTGCGCTGTCGCAGCAGGCCGTAGTGCTCGAGGTAGTTGACGACCTCGAGCAGCGAGAAGCCGAGGATCGCCTGCAGCACCAGGTAGGGCAGCACGACCGCCCCGAAGGCGATCGCCAGCACGGCGAAGAGGACAACCGTCATCGCCCAGGCGCCGATGATGTCGTTGTGCAGGCCCCAGTGCGACTTGCCGAGCCGGTCGAGGCGGGCGGCCTCTATCCCCCAGGCTGAGCGCAGGCTGCCGGAGACAGTGCGCGGCAGGAAGGCCCAAAAGCTCTCCCCCAGCCGCGAGCTGGCCGGGTCCTCGGGGGTGGCGACGCGGACATGGTGGCCGCGATTGTGCTCGATGAAGAAGTGGCCGTAGCCGGTCTGGGCGAGGGCGACGCGGCTCAGCCACTTCTCCATGCTCTCGCGCTTGTGGCCGAGCTCGTGGGCGGTGTTGATCGCGATGCCCCCGACGACCCCCATCGTCAGCGCCAGGCCGATGCTCTCGAGAACCGAGAGGTCGCCGCTCGACCAGAGCCAGCAGGCCAAGACCAGCCCGGCGTACTGGACCGGAATGAAGGCGTAGGTGCACCAGCGGTAGTAGCGGTCCTGCTCGAGCCACTTGAGCACGCTGTCGGGCGGGTTGGTCGGGTCGACCCCGATCGCGATGTCGAGCAAGGGGAATACGCCGAAGACCAGCAGCGGGCCGAAGAACCAGAAGAACTCGAAGCCGGTCACCTCGACGCTGGCCCAGGCGATGAAGGGGGCGAAGGGGACGATCAGCCCGAGCAGCCAGGCATAGCGCTTGGCATCGCGCCAGGTCGCCGGGTTGAGCTCGATCTCCGGCCCGTGGTCGTGGCTGTGCGCCGCTGCCTCCATCCCATCCTCCTTGTCAAATTCCCAGCATTCGTCCTCTTGGTTTACAAGATAGCCCACTTTGTAAACCTCCGCAACAACACGTCGCTAATTGTTCCGCTCGGTCCCCCCGGGTGCAACGCTTTTCGGCTCTCCCCGCGCCGAAAAGCGTTGCACCTCGATCCAGCTGCGTTCCCGCTACCATCCGCCCTCGTGTACACGCTGCTCGGAATTCTCCAAGTGATCATCAGCGGGATCTTGATCTTCCTGATCCTCCTGCACTCCGGCAAAGACACCGGCCTCTCCGGCGCCTTCGGCATCGGCGGCGGCGGCAGCTCCTTCGGCGGCGGCTCGATGGTCGAGCGCAACCTCGACCGCGCCACCGTCTTCTTCGCGATCGTGTTCGTCCTCAACACGATCGTCCTGCTGAAGATCTAGACCGGCTCAGTCGATCTCTCTGGCGCGTCGTGCCCTGGCGCCCCGTTTGCGTGCCCGTTCCCGTTGGCCCCGTCGAGAATCTCCACGGCCTCCTTGCGCAGCTCCGCGTCGAGCAGGGCGAAGTCCTCGTCGGAGAGCTTGCCGGCGGCGTGGTCGAGCTCGGCATCGCTGATCTCGCGGTACTTGGCTTCCTTCAGCGCCTCCAGCTCGGTGTCGGCGACGGGCGCCCGGCGGGCGCGACGTCCCGGCCAGATCGCGATCAGCGCCCCGGCCAGGGCGATCAGGCCGCCGATCCACATCCAGGTGACGAGCGGGTTGACGATCACGCGGAAGGTGGCGGGGGCGTCGTCGGAGAGGTAGCTGCGGGCGATCCGCTCGGCGGTTGCCGCCTGCAGGGCCTGGATCTGCCGCGCCGCCCGCGCCTGCAGGGCCGGGTTGGCGGCGGCCGCGCGCATCAGGCTGGAGACCGCCCGGCACTGCGGCGGCGTCCCCGGCGCCCCCCGCACGCAGCGGCTGAAGCCGGCGTCGGCGGCGCGCACGCGGCGCTGCACCGCACTGATGTTGGGCCCGACCGAGGTCCAGAAATCATTGAAGATCCCCGCCTTCAGCCCCACCTCGCTGGTCGCCTCACCGTCGAAGTAGCTGGAGATCGTCCCCACCGGAACTCCGGTCGGCCGGTAGAAGCGGCGGCTCGGCCGCAGGATCGCCGGCGCCCCTCCTCCCTGCCGCATCGCCAGCACGGCGCCGAAGGTGAACTTGTCGGCGTCGACCGCGACGGTCGGCCGCTTGTAGGTGATTTCCCGCCCGTCGACGACGGCGCTTTCGCCCGGCCGCAGCTCGACGTCGCGGTTGGTCTGGAAGCTGGAGGAGGCGGCGATGCCGACCAGCAGCACGGCGACGCCGACGTGGACGATGTAGCCGCCGTAGCGCCGCCGGTTGCGCGAGACGATCCCGACCAGGGCCGAGGCCATCGAGCCGCCGCGCAGCTTGCGCCGCGCCGCCGCGCCGCGCCAGAACTCCTGGCCGATCCCGACCAGGGCGAAGGCGGCAAAGACGAAGAGGAAGAAGGCCCAGGGCTTGTGCAGCGCGTCGGTGAAGAGGGCGAGCGCAACGCCGGCCACCCCCGCCGCGATCGCCGGCGCCAGGAAAACCCGTTTCGCGGTCGCCCAGCTGACCCGGCGCCAGGCGAGCAGCGGCCCGATCCCGGTGAAGAGCACCAGCAGGATCGCCAGCGGCGTCGTGTAGCGGTCGAACCAGGGGGCCGCCAGCGAGGACTTCGTCCCCGTGAACAGTTCGGAGATCAGCGGGAAGAAGGTCCCCCAGAAGATCGTCGCGCAGAGCGCGACGAGAAGCAGGTTGTTGACGATGAAAACCGCCTCGCGGGAGACCAGCGAGTCGATCCGCTTCTCCGAGCGCAGGTCGTCGAGGCGGGAGACGATCAGCGCCGTCGAGCCGACCAGCACCACCGCGATCAGGCCGAGGATGTAGGGGCCGACGGTGTTGTCGCCGAAGGCGTGAATCGATTGCAGGACGCCGGAGCGGACGAGGAAGGTGCCGAGCAGCGCAAGCGAGAAGGTGGCGACGATCAGGCAGGCGTTCCAGACCTTCAGCATGCCGCGCTTCTCCTGGACCATGATCGAGTGCAGGAAGGCGGTGCCGACGAGCCACGGCATCAGCGCCGCGTTCTCGACCGGGTCCCAGGCCCAGTAGCCACCCCAGCCGAGCTCGGTGTAGGACCAGCGGGCGCCGAGCAGCAGGCCGAAGCCGAGGAAGGTCCAGGCGATCAGGGCGAAGCGGCGCGTGGCGCGGATCCAGGAGGCGTCGATGCGGCGGGTGACCAGGGCACCGACGGCGAAGGCAAAGGGGATCGTGAAGGCGACGTACCCCGAGTAGAGCATCGGCGGGTGGATCATCATGCTCGGGTGCTGCAGCAGCGGGTTGAGCCCGATGCCGTCGGCGGGGGCCGGGTCGAGCGTGGCGAAGGGGTTGACGCCGCCGGCGAAGAGCATCAGGCCGGTGAAGAAAGTCGCGATGCCTGCCATTACCGCGGTCGCGTAGGGGACGATCTCCCGCAGCTTGCTGCGGGTCGAGTAAAGAGCGAGCGAGGAGGCGATCGAGAGCACCCAAGCCCAAAGCAGCAGCGAGCCTTCCTGGCTCGACCACATCGCCGCCAGCTTGTAGAAGTTCGGCGTCTCGATCGAGGAGTGTTCCTGGACGATTTTGAAGGAGAAGTCGTCGGTCGCGAAGGCGATCTCGATCAGGACGACGCAAAAGGTGAGCAGGGCGCAGGCGCCGTAGACGGCGCGGCGCGAGACCAGCACCCAGCGCTCGTCGCCGTTGCGGCCGAGCAGCGCCGCGGCGACGGCGAAGACCATCGTCGCGAAGGCCAGCGCCAGGGCGGCGCTGCCGAGGCTAGCTGTCATTCGAGCTGGTGGTGAACTTCGACGGGCACTTGGTCACCAGGGTGTCGCGTTCGCCGACGAAGGTGCCGTTCTCCATTTCGCCGGTGAGCACGATCTCGCGGCCGCCGCGGAAGGGGTCCGGGACGGTGCCGCTGTAGGTGACCGGGAGGCTCTCGCCGCCGCCTTCGCGATCGACGACGCGAAAGCGCAGCTCTTCGCCCTGGTGGCGAATCGAGCCCCTGACGACCTTGCCCGTCATGTCGTAGCTCGTCCCCGGCGCCGCGGTGAGCAGCTGCGACGGCTCCTTGGCCTCGGTCGAGGCGCTGAAAGAGGTGTAGACCAGCGCCACCGCGAGCAGCACGGCGACCCCGAGGGCGACGATCAGGCGGATCTTCCGCTTGCGCTGAGGGTCCACGAGCGCCGAATTATCGCAATTGAGAGAATCGGGCCGTGGCCGACCCGGTCCTCCTGATCACCGGCGCGTCGAGTGGCATCGGCGCCGCGACGGCGCGAGCGACCGCGGACCGCTATCGGTTGGTGCTCGCGGCCCGGCGGGTTGAGCCGTTGGAGGAGCTGGTCGCCGAGCTCGGCGGGCCCGAGCGAGCGCTGGCGGTGCGCTGCGACGTCACCGAGTGGGACCAGGTCGAGGCGATGGCCCCGGCGGCGCTCGAGCACTTCGGCCGCATCGACGCCGTCTTCGCCAACGCCGGCTTCGGCGCCAGCCGCGGCTTCCTCGAGGAGTCGCCCGAGCACTGGCGCTCGATGGTCCTCACCAACGTCTACGGCGTGGCGCTGACGATCCGCGCCACCCTCCCCCACCTGCTCGAGCGCGGCGACGGCCACTTCCTCGTCACCAGCTCGGTCGCGGGCCGCCGCGCCCTGCCCGGCTCGCTCTACTCGGCGACGAAGTGGGCGGCGACGGCGATCGGCGAGTCGTTGCGCGCCGAGCTGCGCCAGATGCACGACAACCACGCGATCAAGGTCACCCTGATCGAGCCCGGCATGGTCGACACCCCCTTCTTCGACAACCGCCCGGGCGACCGCGCCCTTCAAGACGACGACATCGCCCGCGCCGTGGTCTACGCCTTGGAGCAACCCAAGGGCGTCGACGTCAACGAGATCCTGATCAGGCCGACGAGCCAGCCGAGCTGATCCCCCGGCTGGCCATCCGGCGCCCCGGCGCCTAGCGCTTCTTCTTCTTGCCCTTCTTGTGGTGCTTCTTGCACGGCGTGCGCAGCTTCGGCTTTTGGTTGGCCTTCTTGCCGTTCTGGCCGGTGAAGCGAGCGATGACCTTGTACTTCTTCGCGCAGAGGTTGCTCGAGTTGACCAGCAGGCCGCGCTTCTTGCCGCCGCGGATGGTGAGTACGAACTTGGAGACCGGCACGTCGGGCACGGTGTCGAAGGTAGTGCGCATCCGGCCCTTGACGCTGTCGATGCGCCCGGCGAGGACGACGTCCACCTGGCCGTTGAGAGCGACGACCAGATCCGGCAGTTCGTGGCTCGATGAGCGCAGGTAGACCGGGCCTTTCAGCGGGCCGTCAAGCAGCGGGGTCGTCGCTTCGGCAAAGCCGTAGATCGAGTCCTTCGGGCAGTCGTGTGCGGCGAACTGGACGCGGGTGCAGACATTGGCCAGGCTGGCCTGTTCAAGGATCAGCGGCTTCGGCAGCTTCACTGCGGAGCGACCGATGTTGGCGTCGCCGTCGCGAGCGACCAGGACGGCGCGCAGCTTCGGGCTCTTCGCCCGCCGCGTGCCGCCGAAGACCCGCATGTACAGCTTCGGCTTGAAGTCGAGCTTGTCGCAGTCATCGACCTTGAACGGCGAAGAGACCGAGTAGGAGCTGAAGGCGGCCGGGTCGAGCGGGTTGGAGCCGCCGCCACGCAGCGCCCCGGTTGTGGCGAACCGCGAGCAGTTCGTGGGGTTGATGGAGAACTTCGGCCGGTCGAGCTTGACCGAGACCGCGCGCACGTCGAGCAGGGCGCCGCCGAAGACATGTGGGATCGGGTCGGAGACCGGTTTCACCCGGGCCGTTTCCGGATCGACGAACAGCGCCACCCTCACCACGACCGTGCCGAGATCGAACGGCCCGGCCGTGGCGGGGGTGACCACTGCGAGGGAGAGGGGGGCCCCGTGATACGGCCCCGCGAGGAATGCCTTGCCTGTCGTCTGGAAGGGATGGGAGCCGCTGCCAGCGCTGACCGCGGCGCTGCCCACCAGGCTCTGCGGCGGGCAGCTCGAGTGGGCGGCCTCTGCGGCACCGCTGTTGGCCGCGGCCGCAGCAATCGCCGAAGCCGGGCAGTAGCGCACGCCGGCGAGCTTGGCGGTCAAGCCCGGAGGCAAGGTCACTTCGACCCCCTTCAGCTCCTGGTTGCCGTCGTTGCGGCCGATGTTCATCGCGAACTGGGTGAAGGCGCCTCCCTTGGGGTTGCTCGTGTGCGTCCCGAAGCTGGGCGCGAAGGGACGCTCGCCAAGCGTTTTCGCACAGGGGGCGCCGCCGGGGGCGGAAGTGAGCGTGAAGCCTTTGTCGGCCTGCCCTTGGTCCGGCGTGCCCGACCAGGCCTGCATCGCGTGGGTCGTTGCGTTGGGGCCGCAGGTGGGCGGGCTGGTCAGCGGGCCTTTGGCGCCGTCGAGGCTGACCCGCACCGAGTCGAATGGCAACTGGGGCGCTTCCTTCACCTGGGCAGTCAGCTGGCCGGTCTGGGCGTTGGCCTTGACGTTGCCGACGAGGCGAATCGAGAGGCCGCGGGCAGCCGACTCGGCGTCGATGAAGATGCGGTACTCGTTGCCGGATTCGGGATCGCGACTCTGCTGCGTCGCGAGGAAGACATCGCCGGTGAGCGTGCCGTCGGGGAGCGGTGGCGTGTCGATCGCCACCGTGCCGATCTTCGAGCCGGCCGGACAGGCGACCGGGCTGCGGGTGCCCTTGCCGAACTGGGCATCGGTGCAGGCCTGCAGGCCGCTCGCCGCCGACGGGTTGACGCCAAGCCCCTGGGGCAGGGTGACGTCCGCGGTTCTCACGTTCGACTGGTAGATCGCGGCCCCGGGGTTGAAGGGCACTTTGACCTCGACCGTGCCGCCCATCGGCGAGTCGGTCTGGTTCGTGCCAGGCGACTGCGAGGTGGTCGGCTCAAAGGGAACTTTGTTGCAGCCGGTTGGCATCACCCGGGAGCCGCCGACTTTCGGCAGCGGCGATTCGACGAGCTCCGAGCCGGCGAGGAAGGCCGGAGGCGGCGGCGTTCCCGCCTTGTCTGGGGCAACGTCGTATTCGTCTTCGGGTGCCCGTTCCTCGACCGAGTCGGCGTGGAGAAGCGTGTTGTAGGTCTTTTCGAAAGCTGGCTGGTTGGGGTCGAAGCAGGTGCTCGGCGTGGTCAGGAAAGCGCCGCCCGCGCCTCCGCTGCCAATCGTTCCGTCGAAGACGAGGCGGTTGCGGAGGATTTTCACGTCGAGGCCTGGGACTTCCGGCACGTGGATGGTGAAGTACTCGTGGTAGTCCCCGTCCCATTTCACGCCGGAGTTGAGGAAGACTTCGCCGAGACCGAGCGGCAGGGTGAAGCCGAAGCGGGCGGGTTCGCCTTGCCGCGGCTTCAGGTTGTAGACGGCAATCCCCGGAACTTCCACCGGCGGCAGGGTGAGGGGCGGCACGCCGCTCACAGCTTCGACGTTGCTGTAGCCGACTTTGGTCGCGGCCGGACAGCCGGAGACGGGGAATTTTTCCCCTTCCAGCTCGCATTGAGGAGTGGCTTGGGGATTGACGCTCATCCCGGCGGGAAGGTCGACCAGCACGGTCTTGATGTGCCCGACTGGATTCTTGATCGCCCCTCCCAGTTCGTCGTTGTGCCTGACGATGATCTGGGTGAAGCCAACGGGCGGGTGGCCAGCGGCCTGGGTGAAGAACTGGTTAGGCGTATCCACGCTGCATTCCGGGGTGTCGGTTTTGCAGGTACCGGCCTGCCAGCCCGAGTCGACGCTTTCCGGCAGCTCTTTTTCGATGATGTCGACGGCTCCGGCGGGCGCCGCGGCTGCCAGCAAGAAGAGCGCGGATACCGCGGTCCCAAGCCAAATCCGTATCCCGTTCCCCATCCGAGCTCTCCTCCCGTCGTCAATCATCTGCCTAGCTCTACCCGATTTTAATGATTTACATCATGATTTTTTGGTATCCATATACCGATAAGTAAGTACGAACCCCTTGCACCAAAACACGGAGGAAATCCATGAACTGGCAACTCCTGGCCCGGGCCAATACCCACCCGCTGCGGATCTCAATCCTGGAAGTGCTGGGCATGGACGGAGGCCGCACCCTCTCGCCCAGCGACCTCAGCTACGAGTTGCGCACGCCGCTGAGCAATGTCAACTACCACGTCACCGAGTTGCGTCGCACTGGCCTCGTCGAGCTGGCGGGCGAGCGGCCCGTGCGCGGCGCCACCGAGCACTTCTATCGCGAGGTGAGCCAGAACGGTGCCTCGGCAAGCGGCAACGGAGCGCACAACGGGAGCGCGCGCAAGCACGCCAAGACCACCGCGTAAGAGAAAAGTTCAGGGAGGCTCCCTGATGCGAAAGGGGGCCGGTGCGGGCGACTATCGTCCGCATGAGAACCCTTCGCAGGACCCCAAGGCGGAATAACCCAGGCATCACCGGGATGGAGCTGGCGGGGGCGCTCTCGATCGCGTCCCAGATGGCCTTGCTCTGCCCACCCGGCTTTGACGAACTGGTGCGGCGTGAGCTGGCGGGCGACGCCGGACGGGACCGCAACAGCGGCCAGCCGCAGGTCCCCGAGGCAAAGTGAGTCACCGCCTCGCGGTAGAGGCCGAGCTCGCCATAGCGGCCGGGCTGCGCATCTTCGACGCGCACTCGCACACCGGAGAGGACGTGGACGGCAGCTCGCGAACCTGCGAGGAACACCTCGCCACGCTCGAGCCGCTCGGCGGCCGCTCGGTCATCTTTCCCTTCTGTGTCGAGGGCGACTACCCGGCCGAGAACGCGCGGGTGATCGAGGAGTGCCGTCGCCACCCAGGCGAGCTCGTGCCGTTTGCCCGGCTCGACCCCCGGGTGACCACGGCGGCCGGTGCCCGTGCTGCCATCGCCGCGGGCGCCCGGGGGGTGAAGCTTCACCCGCGCGCCGAGGACTTCCGCCTCGACCATCCAGGAGTCGAGGCGATTGCCTCCGTCGCGGCCGAGGCCGGCGTTCCGGTCCTGGTCCACGCCGGCGCCGGGGTCGGCTCCTTCGGCAGCACGATCACCGAGCTTGCCGCGCGCCACCGCGGCTGCCCCCTGATCCTCGCCCACGCGGCGGTCTCCGACCTCGCCTGGCTATGGCGAGCCGTGCCCGACCACCCGAACCTCTTCTTCGACACCTCGTGGTGGAACCCGAGTGACCTGATCGCTCTCTTCGCCCTCGTCCCACCCGGGCGCATCCTCTTCGGCAGCGACGAGCCTTACATGGACTTCGGCACGGTGCTAGCGATAACCCTGCGCTGCGCCCGCTTCGCCGGGCTCTCCGCCGAGGCGATCGAGCTGGTCGTCGGAGGCCAGCTCGAAAACCTTCTCGCCGGGCTGCCCGCCGAGGATGCCGGGCCGCCTCCCGGACCGCCGGCCGTCACGCCCTCCCCCACCGAGCTGCGCTTGGCCGGATTGCTTTCGGCGGCGGGCGGCTGCATGCTCGGCGGCGGCGATCCGTCCCGGATGATCGAACTGGCGCGGGCGGCGATCGGCGCCGACGGCTCCGCCCTCCCGGGTGGAATCGAGCAATTGGCCGGCGAGCTGATCGAGGAAGCCGCCACCGGTGCGGCGCCGTGGGCGCTGGCGATGGCCCTTACCGTGGCGCTCACGCCCGGGGTCGAGAGCCGCACGCCCGTCGGCTGAACCGCGCCTCGCGGTTTACGATCGCCGCAGGAGAGATGCCGACGACGACCGCACTGCTTGAGAGGGAGGCCGAGCTGGCGCGGGTGGCGGCGCTGCTCGACGCCGTCCAGGCGGGATCGGGCCGGCTGTTGACGATCGAGGGCGAGGCGGGGGCGGGCAAGACGGCCCTCCTGGAAGCCGCGGCCTCCCTGGCCGGCGAGCGCGGCATGCGGGTTCTGCGCGCCCGAGGGGGAGAGTTCGAGCGCGACTTTCCCTACGGCGTGATGCGACAGCTGTTCGAGCCGCTGCTGGCCGACGAGAGCGCTCGGAAGGAGCTCTTGACCGGCAGCGCCGGCTTGGCGGCACCGGTGTTCGAGCCCGCCAATTCGATCCAGGAAGGCAACCCGCTGGCGGTCCAGCACGGCCTCTACTGGCTGGCCGCCGACCTCGCGGCGGCCGCGCCGACCGTGCTCTTGGTGGACGACGCGCAGTGGGCCGACATGGCGTCCCTGCACGCCCTCGCCTATGGCGGGCGCCGCTTCGAGGGGCTTCCCGTGCTGCTCGCGCTGACCGTGCGCAGCGGCGAGCCCGGCGCGCACGAACCCCCGCTCGACGAGCTGCGCGGCGAGCAGATAGCCGAAACGATCGAACCGCCGCCACTCTCCACTGGAGCAGCGGCGAGGCTGATCGCGAACGAGATTGGGGCCGAGCCCAGCGATGAGTTTGCCGTCGCCTGCCGTGACTCCACCGCTGGCAATCCCTTCTTGCTGGTGGAGCTGCTCAGGGCGCTGGGGCCGGATAGCGCGGGCGAGGTCAGCGGTGAGGGGACGAATCGGCTCGCCGAGATCGCCGCCGGGGGCATCTCCCGCTCGATCCTCACCCGCCTGGCAAGGCTCGGCGAGCACTCGGTCGCCGTCGCCCGCGCGGTCGCCGTCCTCGAGCCGAACGCCGAGGCCCGGCTGGTCGGCGACCTTTGCGAGCTGCCGCCGAAGGCGGTTGCGGAGGCGTGCGAGCTGCTGATCCGAGCGCGCCTGCTCTCGGACTCCCGACCGGTCTCCTTCGTCCACCCGCTGGTGCGGGAGGCGGTGCTGAGCGAGGTGCCGGCACCGCGGCGCGGTGCGGACCACGCGCTCGCCGCTCGCCTGCTCGACCGCGAAGGAGCGGCGGCCGACACCGTCGCCGCCCACCTGCTGCTGGGCGAGCGCCAGGGCGACGAATGGGCAGTCGCGGCGCTGCGCGGCGCTGCGACCGGCGCGCTTGCGCGGGGAGCACCCGAGACCGCGGTCCGCTACCTGAGACGAGCGCTGCAGGAGCCTCCCGGGAAGGCCAACCGCCCGGCGGTGAGCGGGGAGCTTGGCCTGGCCCTGCTGCGCGCCACCGACAGCGAGGGAATCGAGGTTCTGCGCACGGTCCACGCCGCGACCGAGGATCCGATCCTGCGGGCGCAACTCGCCAACGAGATAGCCCCCTCACTTGGGCTCCGAGGGGGTGGTGTGGAGGCGGCGGCGCTGCTCGAAGAGTCACTGGAACGCATCGACCCAGGCAGCGAGCTCGGCATCCTGCTGCGCGCGATCCTGCTCCTGCAGGTGATCTGGGGACTGGAGCGGGTGCCCGAGAGTGTCCTTCCCCAACCCGGAGAGGAGCTGGGTGACCAGACGTTCGCCGAGCGCGTGCTGCTGGCCCAAGCGGCGACGCTCAATGCCCTTGGCCTGGGCGAGATTGCGCTGGGGCTGGCGCTCGCGGAACGCTCGGCTCCCAACCTCGAGGCCGTGATCGCGGATGCGGACGCGGGCATGCCGCACCAGGGAACCTTTACCGCATTCGTCCTCGCCGACCGAGGCGATCTCGCCAGCGAGCTCTTCGAACCCTCGCTCGAGGCATCGCGACGACGGGGCGCCCCGCTCGGGGTTTCCGGTGGGCATGGCATCCGTGCCTTCTCCAAGCTGCTCGACGGCGAACTGGCCGAGGCGGGCGGCGACGCGGACATCGCGATGAACATCCTGCGTGGCGTCCCGCTCCAGGCCGCGGTCGGGGTTTGGACAGGAGGCGCGATTCGCATCGCCACGAGTCGCGGTGACTTCTCGGCCGCCAAGGCCATGCTCGCCGATCCCTGGGGCAAACAAGCCCCGCCCACCGGCATCCCGGCCGCGGTCTTCCTCTGCGCCCGCGGTGAGCTGCGACGCGCAACCGGACGCCACGCCGAGGCACGTCACGACTACCTGGCGGCTTCCGAACGAATCGCTTGCCTGCCCCTCGCCAATCAGGAGGTCTTTCCGTGGCGCATCGGCCTTGCCCAATGCGAAGCAGCGCTGGGCAACGACGAGAGGGCGGGTGAGCTGGCAGCCGAGGCAGTGGCGCTCGCGCGCCAAGCCGGCGGCGTGCGCGGAATCGGCATCGCCCTCCGCGTTTCGGGGGCGCTGTGCGCCGGCCCGGAGGGGGTCGAGATGCTGCGGCAGGCGGCGGCGACGCTCGCCGAGACGCGCGCCAGGCTCGAGCACGCTCACGCCCTGGTCGAGCTGGGCGCCGCCCTGCGCCGCGCCAACCAGCGCAAGGAAGCCCGTGAGCCGCTGCGCGAGGGCCTCGAGATCGCCCACCGCTGCGGCGCGATACCGCTGGAAGAAAGGGCTCGCACCGAGCTGGCCGCCACCGGCGCCCGGCCGCGCAAGGCCGTCTTCAGCGGTGTCGAGTCGCTCACCCCGAGCGAGCTCCGCGTCGCCCGCCTCGCCGCCTCGGGCCGGACCAACCGCGAGATTGCCCAGTCCCTCACCGTCACCGAGAAGACGATCGAGACCCACATGCGCCACGTCTTTCAAAAGCTCGACCTGGGGCGCCGCGCCGAGCTGGCCGCGGCGCTGAATTCCGCCTAGCCATCCAGTCCCGAGCGGCGGCGGGACCGGAAGCGGACGACGGGTCTCGAACCCGCGACCTCGAGCTTGGGAAGCTCGCGCTCTACCAGCTGAGCTACGTCCGCGTGACCGCCATTCTATGAGGAACCTGAACGCCCAGCTTGCGCTCGCGGGCCGACACTTCGAACTTTCCCGAACATCGTGCCCGCGCGCCTATATCCAGGTAGGCCCTGACAAAGCGCGCTGGAAAGCGTCTTCAACCCAGGTGACGATCGGGGCCTCGATATTCGTGATCGCCGTCGGGGCGATCCTCTACTTCGCCGCCGACGTTCACGTCGCCCACGTCAGCACCAATACCATCGGGCTGATTCTGATGTTCGCCGGCCTCGTCGGCCTGGTCATCGGCTTGATCCAGCAGGCGATCTGGGCGAGAGCGACGCGCTGAGCGAAAGGTTTACCGCCAGCGGCCGATAAAGAGGCATGGCTTCCAGCGTGCTTTCGACCGTGCGCCGCACGCGTACTCCCGTGGCGCTTTGGCTCGGGCTCCTCTCGATCCTGCTCGCCGCCTATGCGGTGGTCATCGTCGACTCGCTGGGAGGCTCCTCGCTGCAGGATTTCTTCGGCCGCTGGGCCTATGACGCGGTGGTGCTCGGAGCGGCCGCCGCCGTCCTGGCGCGCGCCTCGATCGTACGGGAGGAGCGCGGGGCCTGGCTCGCGCTCGGAACCGGCCTGCTGCTCTGGGCCCTGGGACAGACCTATTACTCGGTTGTCCTCTACTACGCCAGCCCGGCGCCGTTCCCCTCGCCCTCCGATGCCCTCTTTCTCGCCTTCTACCCGGCGAGCTACCTGGGCTTGGTGCTGCTTCTCCGCGCCCGCGCCTCGCACCTCGAGACGCTCGCCTGGGTCGACGGGCTGATCGGCGCGCTCGCGGTGGCCGCGATCGCCGCTGCCCTGATCTTCCCGCCCGTGCTCGAAGCGCTCGGCGGCAGCCCGCTCGGGGTCGCCGTCAGCATCGCCTACCCCTTTTCCGACCTGGTGCTGCTCGGCCTGGTCTCCGGCGCGTTCGCGGCCTCGCAATGGAGGATGCAGGGCACCTGGCTCCTGATCGCCGCCGCCCTGATCCTCTTCGGCGCATCGGATGTCGTCTATCTCTCCGTCGCCGGTCAATCCACCCAAGCGCTCAACCTGGCCAGCGTCGGCTGGCCGCTCGCCTTCTTGTTGCTGGCCGGGGCCGCCTGGCTTCGCGGGCCGGCGCGCGACTCCGCTCCCCAAAGCAGCGGAGAGCGCCGGATCGCCCTGCCGATCGTCTTCGCCGCCGCGGTCGTGGTCCTGCTCGGCGCGGGGAGCTTCACGGCGATTGGAATACCGGCGCTCGCCCTCGGCGTGGCCGCGCTAGGCGCGGTGCTGATCAGGCTGGCCATCACCTTCCGCCAGAACATCCGCATGATCGCCGTGACGCGGCGCGATTCCGTGACCGACCCGCTCACCGGGCTGGCCAACCGGCGCAGCCTGACCGCGGACCTGGAGCAGGCGCTGCAGCCCGGCAACGAGCAGGAGGCTGTCCTGGCGCTCTACGACCTCGACGGGTTCAAGGCCTACAACGACGGCTTTGGGCACGTTGCCGGCGATGCCCTGCTGCGAAGGCTCGGGCAGCAGCTCGCCACCGCGGTCGAGCCATGGGGCAACGCCTACCGCCTCGGCGGCGATGAGTTCTGCGTGCTCGCGCCCACCCAGGCGCTGAAGGCGGAGGCGATCGCCAAGAGCGCCGAGGGAGCGCTCAGCGAGCGCGGCAGCGGCTTTTCGATCACCGCCTCGTGGGGCATGGTGAGACTGCCGGCGGAAGCGACGACGGCGACCGAAGCGCTTCGCCTCGCCGACCGTCGCATGTACTCACGCAAGGGCCACCGGGCGAACTCGGCCCAGAGCCAGGCCCGCGGTGTCCTCCTTGGGGTCCTCCACGAGCGCGAGCCCGAGCTCGACCGGCACCTGCAGGGCGTCGCGCGCCTTGCCGCCACGGTGGGCCGGGAGCTCAGGCTCGGCGCCGAGGATCTCGACGTGCTGGTCAGGGCAGCGGAGCTGCACGACGTCGGCAAGGTGGCGATCCCCGACGAGATCCTCCACAAAGCCGGTCCCCTCAGCGACTCCGAGCGGCAGCTGATGCAAAGGCATCCGGTGATCGGCGAGCGCGTGCTCGAGGCCGCGCCGGCTATGAAGCAGGTCGCGAAGCTGGTGCGCAGCACGCACGAGCGCTGGGACGGCAGTGGCTACCCCGATGGCCTCGCCGGGGACGAGATCCCGCTCGGGGCCCGGATCATCTCGATCTGCGACGCCTACAACGCGATGACGAGCGAGCGCCCCTACGGCGAAACGAAGAGCGCCGGGGAGGCGATCGCCGAATTGCGCCGGGGCGCCGGCACCCAGTTCGACCCGGGCCTCGTCGAAGTCTTCATCGACCGGGCGAGCTCGACACCTGGGCAAAAGAGCACAGCCTGATCTCCTCCCGCTCGAGCGCCGCCCTCACCCGAGGGTCGCAGAGCGCCTGCAGCTCCCGGGCGCGCTCGGAGGCGTAGGACGACCGCGTGTCGTTGCCGACGGCGGGATGACAGCCGAGCTCGGTTCGGCCCGGCGGCAGGGCCTCGATCAGCTCGACCAGGTGCTCCGCCTCGATCCCGTCGGGGTACGGCTCTCCCTTCCCAGTTTGCCCGTAGAAGCCGCCCTCGTAGCGAATGCCCTGTGCCCGCAAGGGCACCTCGAGCTCGGCGGCCAGGCGCGCGGCGACCGAGGCGACGGGCTCGCTCATGTGGGCGTGCTGGTGCGAGTCGAGGTGGGTCGGGTCGCGGCCAGCCAGCTCCCGGAACGAGGCCAGCTGGGCACGGCACTCGACCTCGACTGCGGCGGCGGCGTCGGGGGGGCAGCGTTCGTAGTTGAGCCGCCATTCGCCGTCCGCGTATTCCCACTCGGCGATGTCGAGGTGCAGGCCGACGGCGAGCCGAGGGTGCCCGCTCGCCAAGGCGACGGCTTCGGCCGCTGCCGCGGCGCGCACCATCAGGCTGGCGCTGGTGACGATGCCGCGCTCGTGCGCCTCGATGACGCCGGCGTTGACGCCCGGCGAGAGGCCGAGGTCGTCGGCGTTGACGATCAGCAGGCGCTCTCCGCTCACAGCCCCAGCCTCTCAGCCAGGGCAAGGGCTTCGCCGAGCCAGTCCTGCTGGTGCTCCGCCGGCGGGCTCCAGCCCGGCTTGGCCCAGCCCAGCCACTGGACCGCGAGCTGCAGCCGCGCCAGGTCGAGCTGGCGGGCGGTAAAGGAGCCCGCGCCGGCCGCCGCGCCGTAGGCGCTGGCCAGCGCCTCGCGATCGTCATCGCTCCAGCCGCCGCTGGCCAGCGCCGCGAGATCGAGCAGGCCCGGCGCCGCCGCTGCCAGCTCCCAGTCGACCGGGCACACCCTGGGTGCGGCGGCGTCGCCTGCGACGAGCACGTTCGATGCGTAGAGCTCGCCGTGGATCACCGTCTTCGGCATCGCGACCAGCTCCTCGATCGCCGGCTCCCAGCGCGCTGCCAGGGAGTCGATCGACCGCGCGCGCGGAGCCGGCTGTCCCGGCGCGTGGGCAAACCGTCGCGCCCGCTCGATCCAGCGGCGGTAGTAGGCGCGGTCGTGCTCGAGCAGGCGACCGTCGGACCGATGGCGGTCCAGGTCCTCGCCCAGCTGCCGGTGCATCGTGCCGAGCCAAGCCGCCACCGCCTCCCACAGCCTCCGGTCGCCGACCTGGAAGAGCTCGCGCCCATCGACCCACTCGATGAAGAGCCAGTGCCGGCCGCGCGCGGGATCGATCGCCGAGCCGTAATGGCGAGGGGGGCCCGCGGGCGCGGAGCCGAGCACCGAGCCGTAGACGGCCGGCTCCCGCAGCGGGTCGTGGAGAAACCTCGGCTTGGCGAGCCGGGCCTCCTCGCCAAGGGCATCCCAGTCGAGCTGCTTGAAGAGGAGGTGAAGCACGGCTCCATCCCCCAGCGCCAGCTCGAGCCGCTCGAGCGGGAAGCTGGTCCGGTACTCGTAGGGGCGGCGGCGGATCTCGCCCGGCGCGCCGGCGCCCGCCTCGCGCAGCAGCGGCGCAAGCGCCTCGCGCAGCTCGGCGTCGCTCGGCGCCGCCGCCGCGGGCCCGGCGCTAGGCCCGCGAGCTTGCGACATCGTTGAGCGCCGCGCGGGCGACGTCGATGACCCGGCCGACGGAGTCGCGGTCGAGCCCGGTCCAGAGGGGCAGGCGAACCAACCGCCGGCTCAGCCGCTCGGTCTGGGCCAGGTCTCCGACCGAGCGGCCGAAGCGGTGACCGGCCGGGGAGCTGTGCAGCGGCACGTAGTGAAAGGAGGTGCCGATTCCCTCGGCGCGCATCGCGGCGATGAAGGCGTCGCGCGCCGGCGCGGTGGGAAGGATCAGGTAGTAGAGGTGGCCGTTGTGCGCGTGCCCGTCGGGCACCACCGGCCGCTGCGCCAGCCCGGCGGCTTCAAGCTCGGCGAACGCCTCGTGGTAGCGGTGCCAGATCTCCAGGCGACGGCGGGTGATCTCCCCCGCTGCCTCCAGCTGGCCCCAGAGGAAAGCGGCGGTAAGCTCGCTGGCCGCGAACGAGGAGCCGATGTCGACCCAGGTGTAGCGATCGACCTCGCCGCGCTCGAAACGCTTGCGATCGGTGCCCTTCTCCCAGACGATCTCGGCTCGCTCCAGCAACGCGGGGTCGTTGACCAGGAGAGCCCCGCCCTCACCGCTGCTGACGTTCTTGGTGTGGTGGAAGCTGAGGGTGCCGAGGTCGCCGAGGGTGCCGAGCGAACGGCCGCGGTAGCTGGCGAGGAGGCAGTGCGCCGCGTCCTCGATCACGGTCAGGCCGGCCGGCGCGGCGATCGCGAGCAGCTCGTCCATCTCGCAACCGACGCCGCCGTAGTGCACCGCGACGATCGCCTTGGTTCGAGGGCCGACCGCCTTCCTCACCTCGGCCGGATCGAGGTTGAGCGTGCGGGGGTCGACGTCGACGAACACGGGCAGGGCGCCCTGCCTGACGACGGCCGTCGCCATCGTCGGGTAGGCAAAGGAGGGCATGATCGCCTCGTCCCCGGGCCCGAGGCCGGCCAGCATCATCGCCGCCTCCAGCGCCCCGGTGCCCGAGTGCGAGAGCAGCGCCCGCTCGGTCCCTGTCGTCTCCGCCAGCCAGGCCTCACAGCGAGCCGTGAAGGGCCCGCCGCTCTCGAGCCCTCCCGCCGCGGCCGCCTCGCGGGCGTAACCCAGCTCCGTGCCCACCAGGAATGGCCGGTTGAAGGGAATCTCCCTCATCGCGACAGCTTAGATTCGGCCCGCGCCCCGCTCAGCCCCTCGAGCAGGCGGGGCAGCACCTTGCGCGCGTCGAGATGCTCCTCGGCGAGCGCCCGGGCGGCCCTGCCATGCCGGGCCAGGTCCTCCTCGACCGCGGCAACCGCCTCTGCGGCGCCGGCCGTAGCGGTGAACGCCAGCAGGCCCTCGCCGCACGGCAGGAAGTCGCTGAAGCCGGTCTCCTGGGCGACGACGGGCCGGCCGCTGGCCAGGTAACAGGCGCTGCGGTCGCTGAACCAGCCGCTGCGCGAGGCGACGTAGCCGCTCTTGGCGATCGAGAGCTCGGCCTTTGAGCCCCGCACGAACTCGGCATAGCGCTCGGGGCTGCCGGCGACCTCGAGCGGGTCGAGGAGGGTCCAGCCATGCGCCCGCAGCGCCGTGAGGTCGTCGCGCTCATCGGGGTGGATGCCAAGGGCGAGCTGGAAGCTGGCCGCAGCGCGGCGGGGCAGCTCGAACAGCTCGCGCATCGAGTGTGCGCGCTGGCCATAGGCGATCCCCTCGTGCTCGATCGAACCGTAGCTGCGCCAGTGGCCGACGCTGGTGAAGGCGTCCCAGCGGGGTGCGGCCTGCTCGACGGGCCAGTGGTCGAGAGCGACCGGAGGCAGCGTGTGGATCCAGTCGCGGCCGCAGGTCGGGATCGGGCAGCCCTCGCGGCCGACCCCGCCGCCGACCGTGGCGCAGTGAGTGTGGCGGTCGATCCCCATCTGCTCGCCCGTCTCCTCCCAGACCTGGTTGAAGCCGGGGTCGAGATCGAGGAAGAGGCGGGTCGGGATCGGCTCGAGCAGGCGCTCGTCGCGCAGCATCCCCGAGACGTTGACCAGCAGGTCTGCCCCGGCGGCGAAGCGCTCGAGCGCGGCGTAAGGCAGCCCGAGCGTGTCGCGCCCTCCCCGCGCCAGCAGGGCGGCGCGATCGTCGAGCAGCGGCAGGCCACGGAAGTAGCGGCCGGTCGCACCCGCCGGATCGAGCTTCGCCGGATCGACCGGCTCGACCACGACGACGTCGTGCCCGAGCGAGCGCAGGCCGGCCACGTACTGCAGGACCGCCCAGCTCGCCCCGCCCTGGCGAGGGTCCCCGGCGACCATGCCGCTGAGCAGGATCCTGAGGCGATCGCTCACTCGAGGCCGATCGCGGTGAGGAGGCGGGCGATGACGAGATCCGAGTCGAGATGCCACTCGGCGAAGCGGCGGGCCGCGCCGGCGCTCGCGGCGAGGCCGGCGGCGATCCGTTCGGCACCCGACCCGGCCTCCTCCAGGGTCGAGAAGGTGAGCATCCCCTCCCCCGGCCGCAGGCCGGCGCCGATCGCGGTGTCCTGAACGAGGGCCGGCCGGCCGCTGGCCAGGTAGGCCGCGGTGCGATCGCTGAACCAGCCGCTGCCGGATTCGACATAGACCCCCTGGGCGACCGAGAACTCGGCCGTCGAGGCCGAGACGTATTCGCGAAAGCCGCGCGGCGTAGCCGCCACCGCCCGCGGCTCGACGATCGCCCAGCCGTGGCCTTCGAGCGCCTCCCGGTCGGCATCGTCGCCAGGATGGATCTCCAGCGCAAGCTCGAACTCGGCGCCCCCGACCCGTTCGGGGAGCTCGATCAGGCGGCGAAACTGATGGTGCTTGAGGCCCATCGTGCGACCGTCGATCTCGAGCTGTCCGTATGGGCTGCGCCAGCTGGCCACCGTGGTGAAGCGCGGCCGCCCGGGCGGGACCGGGCTCGCCGGCCACTGCTCGAGCAGCACCGGCGGCAGGGTGGGGATCCACTCGATGCCGCAGCCGGGGATCGGGCAGCCGGGCTTGCCGACGTTGAGGCCGACGGTGGCGTAGTGGTCGTGCCCGGCGAGCTCGAAGGGGATCGTCGAATCGGCATGCCAGGCCTGGGTGAAGCCGGGATCGAGATCGACGTAGAGGCGCTTTCGCGGCCCGCGCAGGATCTCCCCGATCGTCAGGTGACCGCTGATGTTGACCAGCAGGTCGGCATCGGCGGCCCGCTCCCGAATCGCGGCCAAGCCGAGCCCGGAGGACTCGCGACCGCCATCGCAGAGCAGCCCAGCTCGCCCCTCGAGCCCGAACTCCGCAACGACCGCCTCGAAATGTGCGCGGTTTGCCGAGGCCGCGAACTCGGCGGGACGGCCATCGAGGTCGACGCAATCGGCGCTCGCCAGCTGCTCGGCGAAGCAGACCTCGAAGCCGAGCTTGCCCAGGCCCAGGAGCCACGACAGCCGCACCCAGGCCTCACCGCCGTTGAAGGGCTTGTTGGCGAGAGCACCGCTGACGATCGCGATCGCCATGCGCCGAGGCCCTCAGCCAGGCGATCGTCGATCGGAAGCCAGGACGCTTGCGAGGCCGCGCGGGTGATAGCGGGCGAGCAGCGCGGTCTCGCGCAGGGCCTCGCCGAGGTGGCGCTGCCGCCACGATTCGCCCGCCTGCCGGGCAAGCAGGTCGCCGTAGTAGACCTTCCAGCGCCGCTTGGCCTCGCGGTAGGCGCGCCGCAGCTCCGGGCTGCGCTTGAGGTGCCCTCGCTGGCGCCGCACGGCGGCCAGGGTCTGGGTCAGCATCTTCGCCGCGTCGCCGCTCGAGTTGCGGCCGTGCTCACGATGCTCGGCGACGAGCTCGGCGTGGCTCCAGAGCGGAAACTGGCGGGCGATCTCTAGGTTGAGCGCGAAGTCCTCGGCAGGAGACAGGGCCGGCTCAAAGCCCTTGACGTGCTCGAAGACCGCGCGCCGGTAGAGCGCCCGCGCCGGAAAGCCGGCCCAGTTGTCCTGCAGGAGCTGGGCAAACTGATCGCGCTCCACGGGCGGCTGGTCGTGCGTGCGGATCGGCTTGCCGTCATGCGAGACGCGGCGGTATGCGCCGACTGCGGCGGCGCACTCGGGGTGCTCCTCCAGCGCCCGCAGGCCGGCCTCGACCGCCTCCGGCAGAAGCCGGTCGTCGGCATCGAGGAAGACGAGGAAGTCGCCGTTGGTGCTGCGCAGGCCCAGGTTGCGAGCCGCGGCGACGCCTGAGTTCTCCGCCCGCAGGCAGCTCACCCCCGGGTAGCGCGAGGCGATCGAGGAGGTGTTGTCGGCCGAGCCGTCGTCGACGACCAGGATCTCGAGGTGCGGATAGGTCTGGGCGAGGACGCTCTCGATCGCATCGCCGAGGTAGTGCGACTGCCCGAAGCAGGGAATCACCACCGAGACCAGCTCGGCAAAGGCCGGCGAGCGGTCGCGCCGCCAGCGATGCCGGCCGCGAATCGTGCCGAGCCGAACGCGGCGATGGCCCCTGAGGACGGCCGACACCCCGAGCTCGAATTCGGCTGGCGTGCCGATCACGTTGAGCGTCGTCCGGAAGCCCGCCCGGCCGGCACCGGCGTGCTCCGGAAAGGCCTCGGCAAGGTCGGGGCGCTCGGCACGCAGCGGCGCCCGCCAGAAGACCTCGTCGCCGATCTCGAACTCGACCGCGACCGCCTCCCGCTCGGCCCCCAAGGCCCAGCCGAGGACGTCGACGGCCTTGGCGTCGAGCACCGCCCCGGCTCGCGGCTCATCGAGGAAACCGCCGAGCAGCTCCGCGGGGAGCGGCTCGGGCAGCGATACCTCCGCGATTTCCACCAGGGCACCCATTTCCTGCGCCGATCCACCTTCTTTCCGCCCAGCGCTGGCAGCGGAATCTACATCCACCTCCCAGATCCGACACCACTCATCGCTCCAAACCAGCTCGCCGCCCTCGCTGAGCAGCTGCGCAAGCGCCTCGTCGCGCGCCAGCGCCTCGTCCGCCGATCGCGGCACCACACAGGCGCAACAGGGACTCGAGGGAGGCTCCCGCAACGCCTCCCGCGCCGGGTAATGAAGGCTGGAAGGCGGCTCGGCCTGCGCCTCTTCGGCAAACGCGGCAAGCGCCGTGACGCCGGCCCCCGACCCGCGCCGCTCTCTGGGAGCCAGCGAAACCGCCCGGCGCCCGTTGAAGTAGGCCGGCATCTCGCGGCTGGGGTCGATAGCCGCCACCGGAGCTTGCGCCGCCACCCCGGCGGCTTCGACCGCAAGCTGGCAGTGCCTGTTCTCGACGCAGCTCTCGATCAGCTCGCGATGCCGCGGAAGCTCGGTGGCCAGTCGCTCGTACACCTTCAGGTCCTCTTCGAGCTGGCTCGTCCGGTCCTGGGCGGACCAGTTGCCGCCGGCGTGCACGCGGTAGGCGGCCATGTCCTCGTCGAGGAAGCCAATCGGGCCGCGCCGGGCGCAGAAGAGGTGGAAGAGCCAGTCGAACCAGCGGTAGGAGAAGGTCCACTCGGGCACGCTGGCGAGGATGTCGCGGCGAAAGACCACGGTGAGGAAAGGAATGAAACAGGCGCGGACCAAGTCCTCGAGCTCGAAGACCTCCCGGTCGAATGCGGGCGTCGCCGGCCGCGACGGCCGGCCGTCCTCGTGAAAGAGCGTCGCGCGGTGGAAGCAGCTGCTCCAGCCCGGCCGCGAATCCAGCAGGGCGACCTGTCGCGCCAGCTTCGCGGGCGAGGTCCAGTAGTCGTCGCCCTCGAGGATCGCGACGTACTCTCCCCGGCACTGCCGCGCCGCCCGCAGCCAGATGCCGGCAACGCCGAGGTTGCGCTCGGGCAGGAACGTCCGGATCAGGCCTGGGTGGCGCCCGGCGTACTCGCGGACGATCTCGCGGGTACCGTCGGTGGAGCAGTCGTCGGCGACCAGGAGCTCGAACTCGAACGGGGCCTCCTGGGCAAGCGCGCTCTCGAGGGCCTGGCCAATCCAGCCGACGTGGTTGTGGGTGAGGACGAAGACGCTCGCCTTCGGCGGGCGATCGGTGGCACCGCTGAGAGCCCCCGCCGGCACCGGCGCCGTCACGGCCCGGCCGGCTCTTCCCCGCTGCGAGCTTCGGCCTCGTCCTCCCGTCGAGGGGCGCCAAAGCTGAGCTCGGCGAACGGCAGCCGGGTGCCGTCGCCGAAGACGGCGACGGCGGTGGCCGCGGCACCATTGCGGACCTGCTCGGCGTTGAGGGTCGTCTGGAAGCCCGGGCGCCCCACCGGCAGGCTGGGGAAGGCCTCGACCACGTCGGTGCGCTCCCGCTGCACGGGCGCCCGCCAGATCAACTCGCCGTCGGCTTCGAAGTCGACCAGCACGGGCGGCCCGTCCGGCCCCACCACCCAGCCGGCGACGGTGACGGCGTGGGCGGGCAGCAAGGTGCCCGAGGCCGGGGCGTCGAGGAAGGCGGCGGGAACGTCGCCGGCGCCCCGCAGCAGCCTGACCTCGACCCGGCAGGCGCCCCGCGATCCCTTCACCGGCCCCTCGCTTGCCACCGGCGGCAGCTCGTGAACGGTGACCGAGCCGTCCTCCCAGGCGACTTCGCCGTGACGGGCAAGATAGTCCCGCAGGTCGGGCCTGCCCTCGAGCCAGGCCGCGGCACCGCACGGGACGACGACGTAGCAGCCCGCCGCCGTCCGCCCGGGCGCGGGGACCTGCGCCCCGTAATCCTCCACCGCCGCGGGCAGGCTCCTCGCCGCCGCGCGGATCGCCTCGAGCTCGGTCACCTCGTGCCCCTCCCGGCGTGGCAGGTTGCGCGCGTGGCGGCCGTTGAAGTACGGCCTGAACTCGTGCAGCGGGTCGACCAGGACCACGCAGGCATCGAAGGGGACGCCGAGGCGCTCGATCGCCAGCTGGGACTGGCGGAAGGCGAGGCAGCGTTCGATCAGCTCGCGATGCCCGGGGAGCTCGGGCAGCAGCCTGGCGTAGAAGCGTTCGTCCTCCTCGAGCTGGCTGACCCGGTCGAGGGCGGAGAACATGCCGCCCTTGTGCACCCGGTAGGCAGCGAGCGCTTCCGGCAGGTAGCCGAGCGGTGCGCGCTCGGCGGCCTTGATGTGAATCAACCAGTCGATCCAGGCCGATTCGAAGACCCAGGGCGGCAGGTCCCGCGCGACCTCGCTGCGAAACATCATCGCCGGGGCGGGCACGAAGCACTCCATCAGGATCTGCTCGATCCCGAAACGCCCCTCGGCGAGCCGCGGGCTGACCGTCCCGGACGGCAGGCCGGCCTCGTCGTAGACCAGGCTGACGTCATGGAAGCAGCTGGCGCAATCGGGGTTGGCTTCGAAGAAGCCCACCTGCCGCGCCAGCTTCGAGCGCGAGGTCCAGTAGTCGTCGCCGTCGAGATAAGCGATGAAGGAGCCCCTTGCCGCCTCCAGCCCGAGGCGGAAGATCTCCCCGTGGCCGACGTTGCGCTCCGGCAGCACCAGCCCGACCAGCTCAGGGTTGCGCTCGGCGTAGCCCCTGGCGATCTCCCGGGTGCCGTCGGTCGAGCAGTCCTCGGCGATCACCAGCTCGAAGGGAAAGGGCGCCCGCTGGATCAGCACGCTCTCGATCGCCTGTGCGATGAAGCCGGCGTGGTCGTAGGTGCGCAGCACGACCGAGACCTTCGGTGTGGGCGCGTCGCTCACCGGGCCAGCCCCGGCAGGGCCGCGAGAGAGCGGGGATCGCGGCGGGCGAGGACGCAGAGGCCCTGGAACGCCTTCCCTCGCTTGCCCGCCTGCCATTCGGCGGCGGCCTGGCGCGCCAGCGCCCGCCCGTGCTCGGCCCGGGTGCGCCGCACGCCGACGCGGTAGGCGGCGCGCTCGCGCGGGCCCCGCAGGCGGGAGCGCTGGCGCCTCAGCACGTCGAGCTGCGAGGCGAGAACCACCCCCGGGTCGCGGGTCGTGTTCGAGCCGTGGCGCCGGTACTCGGTGACGACGGCCTCGTGGCAGTAGATCGGGAAGCCGTAGGCGATCCGCAGGTAGAGGTCGTAGTCGTCACCGGCCGACAGGGTCTCGTCGAAGCCGCCAACAGCTTCCAGCGCGGAGCGCCTGTGGACGATCGAGGAGCCCGACCAGATGTAGCAGTCCTCGAGCAGGCGCAGGTAGTGGTCCTGGGTCACCAGCGGCTGGCGGCGGTCGCCGAGGCCCCGGCCGTCGCTGCCGATGTCCCGCGACATCCCCGCCACGAAGGCGACGTTGGGCCGTTTGGCCAGGGTGGATACACCGCGCTCGAGCGCATCGGGCAGCAGCCTGTCGTCGGCGTCGAGGAAGACGAGGAACTCGCCGCTGGAGCCGCTCAGGCCAAGGTTGCGGGCGGCGGCGACGCCGCGGTTCTCCTGGCGCAGGCGGCGGACCGACGGGTAGCGCCCCGCCACCGCGTAGCTGTTGTCGCTGGAGCCATCGTCGACGACGACGATCTCCGTCGCGGCGCGGGTCTGCGCGGCGACGCTCTCGATCGCCTCGGCGAGGAAGTGGGCCTGGTCGAAGCAGGGAATCACCACGGAGACGCTCGGAGCTCCCGCCTCGGCGGCGGCGCCGAGACCGGACTCGGCACCGACCGTCATCAACTGCGCCGAAGCGCTTGCAGCAGGCCCCGGCGGCCGGTCTGGACGACGATCCGGCCCAGCGGCTCGCGGCTCTCGTCCTTGAGCACCGCCCAAACCTCCAGCTGGCTCTCGCCGCGGCCGCGGGCGGCGAGCTCGAGGCGGAATCCGGAGGTGGCCGCCTCGGCGACGTCGGGAAAGCGCTCGGCGACGTCGGGGCGATCCAGGGCCACCGAGGTGCGCCCGGCGACGCTGCCCTCCGTCTTCACCTCGACTTCGGTGGCGGGCGAGTCGTTGCCGATCGCCCAGCCAAAGATCTCGAGCTGGTCGCCCTCGCCCTTCTGCGCCCGGAAGTGACCCTTGATTCGCTCGCCAGGGTCCTGGGCGACATCGACGATCTCCAGCTCGCTGCCCACGAGGCGATTGTATGGAAGAAACAGGCGCCCATGCGCAGGCTGCGGCACGCGGGCCTCGATCCGAAAGCTCTCCTCCTCGCGGTTGTCGAGTTCGACGATGCGGCCAAAGGCGCTCTCGGTCCTGCCGTGAGCGCACACCCGTGGCTGCTCGAATCCGGCCTCGGCGAGCAGCTCCGCCGCGAACTCGGCCGTGAACAGCGACTTCGAGTAGCCGAACCAGAGGACGTGGAGGATGAAGCGGCTGCTGAGACCGCTTGCCTGCCCGGGGTCCACCTTGAAGTAGGCGGCATCGCCCTCGCGATAGGCGGCCAGCGCACGGTCGAAGTCGGGCAGCACTAGGCGCAGCACGCCACCGGGCTTGAGCACCCGGCGCAGCTCGGCCAGCGCCGGCACCAGCGCCGGGTAGGAGAGCTCCGGCAGGGCGTGAACGCTGACCGCGTAGTCGACGCTGGCGGTCTCGAGCGGAAGGCCGTCGCGAATGTCGGCGACCAGGTCGATGCCGGGAGCCTGCTTGACGTCGGAGTTGATCCAGCCGGTGGCGACGTGGGAGCCACAGCCCCAGTTGAGCCGCACCACCTCTGATTCGCGCGCCTCGGCCGCCCCCGCCATCGCCTACCCCTCCCCCAACTGCGCGAGCAACTGGGAGAGCACCTTGGCGGCGTCGAAGTACTCCTCGGCGATCGCCCGCGCCGCGCGCGAATGCCGCTCCCAGTCCGCGCGGATCTCCTCGGCGCCCGCCACCGCCTCTTCGAGGCTGGAGAAAGCGAGCAGGCCCTCCCCCGCCGGCAGGGTCTCCCCGAAGCCCGTGTCCTGGGCCAGCACGGGCTTGCCGCTGGCCAGGTAGGAGGCGCTGCGGTCGCTGAACCAGCCACCGCGGGTCTCCACGTACATGCCCTTCGCGACGGAGATCTCGGCCATCGAGCCCTGAATGTAGTCGCGGTAGGCGGTGAGATCGCCGAGCGTCGCGACCGGATCGACCACGCCCCAGCCCGCCTCGCGCAGCAGGGCAAGGTCGCGGCCGTCGGCGGGGTCGATGTCGAGCGCCAGCTCAAAGGGAGCGTCGACCCGGCGGGGCAGGCCGGCCAGCCGCCGGAACTCGTGCACCCGCAGGCCGTAGGTCTTGCCCGCGTAGGCGACCGGCTCGAACGGCCCGCGCCAGCTGCCGATGCTGGTGAAGGCCTCGCCGCGAGCGCTGGCCGGCCAGCGCTCGAGCAGCACGGGCTGCCTCGTCGCTATCCACTGGCGACCCGCCGCCGGAACGCCGCAACCGGCACGGCCGACGTTCGCGCCGACCGTGACGAAACGGTCGTGCCCCTCGAACATCTTCGCCAGGCCGAGCTCCTCCCACATCTGCGCGAAGCCGGGGTCGATGTCGAGGTAGACCCGCTGCGCCGGCAGCCCGAGCAGCTCTTCGTCGCCGAGAAAGCCGTTGAAGTTGAGCAGGAGGCTCCCCTGGAGCCGCCGCCGCAGCTGCCCGCGCGAGAGGCCCAGGGTCCGCGAGCCGTCGTCGAGCAGCAGCGCGTAGGAATCGCCGAGGCCGAACTCCGCCATCAGGCCGGCCAGCCAGCGCGCCTCGCGCGAGGAGGGCCAGCCGCCCGCCGGCGGGCCGCCTTCGACCATCTCCGGCTGCAGCTGGTCGATGAAGACCACCTCGTGACCGAGGCCGCGAAGGCCGAGCAGGTAGCTGAGGAAGACCCAGGCGTGCCCGGCGCGGCCGGGGCGCTGGGCGACCGATCCGCAGACGGCGATCGTGGACATCCTCAGCGACCGGCCGTTCAGTCGTCGGCGGCGGCCGCTTCGGCCTCGAGCTCGGTCGAGTAGCCAAAGCCCTCGAGCACCGGGGCGAGGATCTCGTTGCACTTGGCGGCGAGCTCGGGTGGCAGGTCCCGCCGCCAGCGCCCGATCGTTTCGATCGGGTCGCTCACCGTGCGATGCTGGTCGAGCAGCTCCCGCGGCTGGTTGGCGACTTCGAGGGTGGCCCCCACCGCCTCCGGCCCGGCGTCGACCTCGAGGAACTCGAAGAGGCCGCGCAGGGTCTCCTCCGGCACCAGGATCAGGTCCTCGTAACGGACCAGGTGGGCGGAGTCGCCGGCGCGGCGCCAGCGGTCGAGCAGTTCGGCCGCGTCGACCCGCACCCGCTCGGTCAGGTACTCGGCCTTGCTCATCTCCTCACCGTGGCCGAAGCCGTGATCGCCGCGCTTCTCGTTCCAGGCGAAGACCGAGCTGAGCCGGTCGCGGAAGTCGCGCACGAGGATCACCTCGCGGCCGCCGGGAAAGAGCTCGAGCGTCAGCTCCAGCAGGACCGGGTCGAGCAGGAACTTCTCGGCGAAGAAGACGGCGCCGGGCTTCTCGCTGCGCTTCGCCACCTCGCGGTAATAGGACTCGGTTCGCTCCTGGCAGGCCGCGGCGAGCGAGCGCACGGCGTCGGTGCCCAGCCACTCGGCCATGCCGAGGTCGACCGGCGCCGGCAGAGCGGCGGCACCGTCGCCGAGCCACCAGCGCTCCTCGTCCCAGCGCTCGGTGTGGATCTGGCGCAGGTAGCTCTTCGGCGCCGTCAGCGAGCGGAAGACCGTCGTCCAGTAGGTGGCGACGCGAGGCTCGAAGACGAGTGGCTGAAAGGCCACGATCGAGGGATGGCAGCTGAGCAGCCAGGCGAGCCACTTGGAGCCGCTGCGCCCGATCGTGGTCAGCATCACCGGGTTGAGCTCGGGCTGGCGGGGCGTCGCCAGCGGCTCGCGCACGCCGCGTATGGTCGCCAGGGGACAGCGGCCGCCGCCGGCGAGGCGGGCGACGACCTCGAGCCTGAAGCTCGGTTCGAGCTCGAGCGCCCGCACCAGCACCTGAAAGCCGCTTGCCTCCGCCCCCTCCACCTCGGGAAAGCTCTCGGCGAGGTCCGGCCGCGGCTGGTTGGGGGGAACCTCGGCAACGACCCGCTCGCCGTCGAGCACCTGGAAGGACTCGACCGCGGCCTCGCGCCCAAGCGCCCAGCCGCTGACGTTGAAGGAGTAGACGTCGGAGCCGTGCGGCGGCACCGGCCCGTCGATCGCGGCCGCGAGCAGCTGCTCAGCCAGCGGCTGCTGCTCAACCTCGCTGATCTCTACGACGGGCATGGTGCGTGGGGGTCGAACTCGGACATCAGGGCCTCGATCCGCGCCGCCCAGAGCTCGCTGTGGAGCCACATGTTGTACTCGCTGGGGACCCGGCGGACGCCCGGCACGTAGGACTGGCCCTCGAGGTGGTAGAGCTCGACCTGGGGCAGGTACCAGTTCTCGCGTCCGGCCTCGGCCAGCCTCAAGCAGAGCTCGGAGTCCTCGTAGTCGCCCTGCACGTAGTGCAGCGGCAGGCCGCCGGCCTCGTCGTAGAGGTCGCGGTCGATCAGCATGCAGGCCGCCGTCACCGCCGGCACCGGCCGGGCGACGTTCGCCGCCGGGAAGCTGCGGTGCAGGCCCTTGAAGCAGTGGGCGTTCTCCCAGAGCTCGGCCCCGGGGGCGCGATGGAAGTAGAGGCCGGCGTGCTGGAGCGAGTCGTCCTCGTAGAGAAGCTTGGGGCCGAGCGCGCCGATCCCCTCGGTCTCGTCGTAGAACTCGCTCATCGCGCCGAGCCAGCCGGGACGGTCGGGGATCACGTCGGAGTTGAGCAGCAGCAGCCGCCTGCCTCGCGAGGCCTCGATCCCGTGGCGGTTGGCACCGGCGAACCCAGCGCCGGAGGAGAGGTTGACGACCTGGAAGGGCTGGCCGTAGAGGGCGAACAGTTCTCTCGCCTGCTTGGCCAGCTCGTCGGCCTGGTCGGTCGAGTCGAGCACGTAGATCAGCTCGGCCTCGGCAAAATCGGGATCGCGTGAGAAGTGCAGCAGCTGGTGCTCGAGGAAATCGAGCCGCTTGTAGAGCGGCACGACCACCGAGACGTCGGGGTCGGGCGGGGGCTCGCCGTAGGAGTCGATCGACTCGACCGTCGATTCGGCGACGATCCGGTGCTGCAGCCTGGTCAGGGCCTCCCTGCCGTGGGTCGCGGCCAGGGGGCCGCCGATGCTGCCGCGGGCACCGAGCTCGCCGAGGATCGCCGATCGAGCCAGCTGCGGGTCGCGCACCGCCGCCGGGCACTGGATCTCGATCTGGAGGCCGTCGGAGGTGTGCAGCTCGGCGATCCAGCCACCGGCGAGCAGGCTCGGGGCGGCCAGGGTGAAGTGCGCGGTGAAGCCGTGCCGGGCGGTCCGGTCGAGGCCGAGGCCGGAATAGAACTCGACCACGTCCGGCCGCTCGTAGCGGAAGGCGCCCTCGCTGATGCAAACCCGGGCTCCCTCGGGCGAGACCGCGAAGACCTCGCCGAGGCCGTCCTCGTCGTGCATCCAGCCGTTGATCCAGAACGACCTGTCGTCGACGGCGAGGATCTGTTCGACCGCAAGGCCGGCCGGCTGCTCCGGTTTGACCGCGCCGCGCGGCAGGCGCTCGCGCAGCACCTCCCTGATCCCGAAGAGCGACGTGCTCAGCTCGAAGGAGGGCTCCTCTCCGATCGAGGTCGAATCGGCGAGCAGCCCGAGGACGCTCTCGCGCGTGGCCGCGTCGAGCGAGGCGAGCTCCTCGCGCACCAGCCCCTTCAGCTCGCCGCTGACCTCCTCCCACTGCTCGCGCGGCATCTCGATCCGGCTCCCCGAGGCCAGCTCCAGCTCGACGGCCTTGGCGCCCGAGCCGCCGTCGCGGACCCGCGCCACCTCGACCGGAGGGACTGTCTTGCCGCGGCCGGAGCCAGCTGCCTCGCCGACCAGGATCGCGACGTTGCCGCTCAACGTCCCCGCCCGCCGCACCGCCAGCTCGCCACCACCGTTCCCAGCGGCGGCGCGCTTCTTCGGTCTCGTCTCAGGCATGGGTGGCCACCCCCTTTCGCTGCTCGATCAAATTGCCGTACATGTCCATCAAGTGGGCGACGTGGGCGTCCATCGAGTGCGGCTCTCGGATGCCGTCGCGCAGTGAGCGCCAGAGCCGCGGGCTCGCCGTCGCCGTCTCGATCGCCCGCGCCAGGCTGTGGGCGTCGCCGACCCGGAAGTGCATTCCGTCGACGCCGTCCCGAACCTTCTCCGCCATCCCGCCGACGTCGCTGCAGATGATCGGCCGGCCGTGGAAGAAGGCCTCCTGGATCACCAGCGGCGAGTTCTCCCACCAGATCGAGGGGACGAGAACCCAGTGCAGGTCGGCCATCAGCTTCGGCAGCTCGCTGTGCTCGTAGGGGCCGCGGAAGGTGACGCGCCCGCGCAGCCCCTCGTGCATCGAAGCGAACTCGTCCTGGAACTCCTGCGACTGCAGCTCGAGATTGGCCCCGTGCAGCCAAAGGTGGGCCCCGGCGCCCTCGTCGAGCAGCGACATCGCTTCCAGCATCAGCCTGCCGCCCTTGAAGTAGCTGAGCTGGCCGAAGAAGCCGATGTTGACCGGCGCCTTGGCCTGCCGTGGCGCCGGCGCCCGGACCGCGGGCGGGCGCCGCCCATACTCCTCGACCTCGATCCGCTCCGGCTCGACCCCCCAGCGCAGGTACTTGTCCATCAGCTGCGCGCTGGGAGCGATGAAGCGATCGACGTTCTCGAAATGGCCCTTGACGAAGCGCTGGCGCAGGAAGAAGGACTGCTCGCTGACCTGCGGGAAGCATTCGTGGCAGCGCCGCGGCGAGGACTCGCCGCAGAGCTCGTCGTTGAAGGTCCGCACCATCTGGCCGTCGCGGTGGCAGATCGGCAGGAACTCGTGCAGCGTGTAGACGATCGCCGCATCGGGCAGGACACGGCGGATCTGGGTCAGCAGGTCGAGCCCGATGAAGTGGGTGTGCTGGAGGTGGACGACGTCGGGCCGGTGGGCGAGGAGGAAATCGGTCAGGTGGCGCGTGTAGAGCGCCTTGTCGCGGGAGGTGAGGGTGAAGAAGTCGAAGTGCTCGGTCTCGGTGAAGACGAAATGCTGGTTGGGGTCGCCGTTGACGGAGCTGAACGGCGTGCCGGGGTGGGCGACCCGCTGGCGGGCGACGTTCGATCCGATCCGGGCAAGCAGGATCGGCTCCACGTCCGGCTCCTCGCGCATCGCCTCGTAGAGCTCCAGCGCGTAGGCCTCGGCCCCGCCCGGGTGCAGGGTCGGATGGTTGTGGACCACGTACAGCACCCGCAGGGGCCGCTTGCCCCCGCCGGGAGCGGTCGGCCCGGAGATCGTGCTCATCTTCCCTCCCTCAGTCCCACTAGTTCGAATACCCGGCAGAGATGTCTCTGGTCGGCGATCTTGCGACACGCTGCTTCAAGCTCACTGGCCGCCTCGGCTTCGCCGTCGAGCCACTCGTCGGCAGCGCGCGGGACGACGAGGTAGTCGGCGCCGGCTTCGGCGCGGTGGCGCAACGCCGCCAGCAGGTCCTCGCCGCCTTCGGCGCCGACCTGGTCGGGCGCGAGCGGCAGCACCCGCAGCGGCGCAAGCGCGGCGACCGCCCCCTCGGCGGCGTCGAGCAGGACCACGCTGCTGTCTGTCGAGATCAGCCTTTCCAAGTAGTCACGCAGCTGATCGACAGAGGCGGCCGGTTTCGTAACCGCTGGCAGGCCCGCTGCATCGTCCCCGAGCCGGCCGAGGCCGTAGATTAAGCAGGCGTCTGGCAGGTCGGCGACGACCTCGCCGTGGTTGGCCAGGTGTGCGGCAAAGCCCTCGTAGAAGTCGAGCCACCAGCGCGCCGTGGCCGGGATCACCAGGTATTCGGCCCCGTGGCGGCGCAGTCGCTCGATCTCGGCGATCGCGGCGGCGCTGTCGAGCGGGTGGTGGCCCGCGTACTCCCCCGCCTGGTCCTGAGGAAAGTGAGCGGTGCTCATGCCCGGCATCGCCAGCAGCGCCGCGTCGCCCTTGCTGACGACCAGCACGGTCGCACCCGGCGGAACCGAGCCAGCGACGGCCGAGTGGATGCGACCGACCAGCTCCGCGTACTCGGTTTCGCCGAGCGGGGCAGCGCCGTTGCCCGTCATCGGGCCACCTCCTCCGCAGGCCTTTCACTGCGATCGGCGGCAAGGCTGAAGATCGTGCAGGCGTCGCCCTCGGCAGCGGCGTAATGGCTGCGCAGGTGCGCGGCGAAGCCGGTGTAGTGATCGAGCCACCAGTACGCCGTCGAGGGCAGGACGAGGTAGCCGGCCCCGGCGCTTCGCAGCGACTCGAGCTGCTCGACCGCGGCGTCGCTGTCGGCTGGATGGTGGCCCAGGTAGCCACCCTGCCCGTCCTGGGGGAAGTGGCGAGCGTCCCGGCCGGGGAGCTCGAGCAGGGCGCGATCGCCTCGGCTGACGACCAGCAGGCTCGACCCGGCCGGGACCGCCCCGGCCACCTCGGCGCGAAACCGCGCGACCAGCTGCCGGTAGCCGAGGCGCCGGGTCGCCTCGAACGGCCGCGAGCTTTTGGGCGCCTTGGCTCCGGCCCGCTCCAGGCGCAGCTGCAGCTCTCGCACGTCATGCTCGATGCGGTTCGCCTCGCGGATGAATCCGCCGTGATCGAGCTCGGCCCCGCGCCGAGCGGCGGAGTCCTCGCCGGCGGGCGCGGCCCCGAACTTCGCCTCGCTGCCGACCACGGCGGTGAGGCGGACGACCTCGCCGAGCAGGTCGGAGACCTGGCGCGCGTAACCCTCGAGCAGGCGCTCGGCCTCGACCTCGCGGGCGGCGTCGACCACGGCCAGATGGGGAGAAATCGTCATCCGCAGCGGATGGGACTCGGCGTACTCGACCCCGAGCAGGCCGTCTTCGGCGTAGATCGAGAGATCGTCGCGCCGCACCCGCTCGCGCCAGCGGCTGCGGTAGAGGCCGACGCTCTTGGCGAAGCGATCCTCGCGACCGCGCGAAGCCGACTCGAGGTGCGTGACGACCGCCTCGTGGCAATAGTGGACCTCTCCGCCGGCCTCGCCGATCCGCAGGCAGAGGTCGACGTCCTCGAGCGAGTTGGCGAAGCCCGTATCGAAGCCCCCAGCCGCCTCGAAGGCCGGGCGCCTGACCAGCATGCAGGCGCCGGTAACCGCCTGCAGGCGCCGCGAGCGATTGACCGCCGGGTGCCCGGCGGGCAAGCCGGCGTAGAGGTTGTGCGGGTAGCCGTCCTGGCCGATCACGACGCCGGCGTGCTGTACGGCGCCGGTCGGGTAGAGCAGCTTGGCGCCGACGACCGCGGCATCGCGATGATCGGCGAGATGAGCGGACAGCGCCCGCACCCAGCCCGGCTCGGGCTCGGTGTCGTTGTTGAGGAAGAGCAGCGCCTCGCCGCTTGCCGCGGCCGCTCCCGCATTGCAGGCACCGGCGTAGCCGAGGTTGCGCGGCAACGGCAGCGGCTGGATCGCCTCGCCGTAGGAAGCGAGCAATTCCGCGGTCGTGTCGGTGGAGGCGTCGTCGACGACGATCACCTCGCAGCCTGCCGGCAGGTCCGCCAGGACCGCGTCGAGGCAGCGCTCGGTGAGGGCGGCGCCGTTGTGAACCGGAACCACGATCGAGATCGAAACGCTCATCCGACAGCGTTCTCCAGCCGGTAGATCGCGCCCGAGCGCTCGTCGCTGACGACCACCTCGTAGCGCTCGTCGAGATGCTGCCGCAGTCCCTCGTAGTGGCTCAGCCACCAGCGATAGGTCGGTGGCACGACCAGGTACTCGGCGCCGCCGCCGCGCAGCCGCTCGAGGTGGTCGATCGCCTCGCCGCTGTCGGCGGGATGGTGGCCGGCCCAGCCGCCCTCGTCGTCCTGGGGAAAGTGGAGGGCACGGCGGCCGTTGAGCTCGAGCAGGCCCTCGTCGCCGCGACTGATCACGAGTACCGTGGCGCCGGCCGGCACCGCCGCCTTCACCGCCTCGCGCAGGTGCTCGGCCTCGCGCTCGTAGCGCGGGTTGCGGCGGCGCCCGTAGGGCTCCCACTCATGGCCCCACTTCTCGGCATAGCGCTGCTGGTTGGCACGCAGGATCCGCGCGTACTCGCCGCCGGCGACGAGCTTGCCGAAGGAGGCCTCGCCAAAGTGATGGACCAGGGTGTCCTCGACGCAGCGCAGCTGGTACCCGGCCCCGCGCGCTCGCTCCGCATAGTCGTCGTCCTCGAGCAGCCCGACCTCGTAGCGCTCGTCGAGCGGGCCAAGGCGCAGGTAGGTCTGGCGCCGCATCGCCAGGCAGAACATCGCCGGCGTCCTCACCTCGAGCCAGTCGCCTGCGTGCGCGCCGGCGCGCTGGCGCGCCAGCTCGAGGAACTCGCCCCAGGTTCGGTAATCGGTCTCGATCTCAGCCTCGTTGCCGATCCTGTTGGTGACCGGCCCGACCAGGCCGACGCCGGGATTGCGCAGGTGGGGCAGCAGGCGCGAGAGCCAGCCGGGCGGCAGCATCGTGTCGTTGTTGAGCAGGACGAGGTGCTCGCCGCCGGCCAGGCTGAGGCCCTGGTTGCAAGCAGGAGCAAAGCCCATGTTGCGGCCGTTGAGCAGGACCCGCAGCCGGGCGTCGCGTTCGGCCAGCCTGGTCAGGTAGGCCGGCGTGCCGTCGCTCGAGCCGTTGTCGACCACGATCAGCTCGAAATCGGAGTCGCCCGTGTTGGCGAGCAGGCTCTCGAGGCAGAGACGGGTGAAGGTGAGGCCGTCGCAGGTGACGACGACGATGCTGGCGCTCTCGGGGCCGAGCGCCGGCGCCTGGCGATGCTCGGGGAGGGGTTGGGCCTGGGCGGCCTCGACCGTCGCGCGGGACAGCGTCGTCGGCCGCCGCGAGGTCGGCTCGAGCTCCATCTCCGGCGGAAAACCGCTGGCCGGGCGCCGCGGGCGGGCAGGCGTGCTGGGCGCGATGCCGAGGTGCTCGAGCATCGGCCCCAGCACCGCCTCGTGGCTGAAGTACTCGCGCGCAAGCTCCCGCGCCGCCTTGGCGTGCCGGGCGTAGTCGGCGTTGATCGCACCGATCGCCGCGGCGGCCGCGTCGGGCGAGTCGAAGGAGAACAGGCCCTCCCCACCGGGCAGGGCTACGCCGAAGCCGGTGTCCTGCGTCACTACCGGCCGCCCGCAAGCGAGGTAGGTGGCGCTGCGATCGCTGAACCAGCCGGTGCGCAGGCGCACGTTCTGGTCCTTGGCGACCGTGAACTCCCCCCGCGAGGCGCCGACGTAGTCGCGGTAGCGGTCGATCCCGGTCGAGACCTCGAGCCCGTCGCGAACGCGCCAGCCATGCTCCGCAAGCATCTGGCGCTCTGAGGGCTCGCAGCTGCTCAGCGCCAGCTCGAAGGCCTGGCCGGTGCGCGCCGGCAGGTCGAGGTGCTTGAGGAACTCGTGGTGCTTGCTCCAGGTGTAGCGCTCGCCCTCGAAGGTGACGTCGCGCCAGTCCTGGCGCCAGTTGCCGATCGTCGTGAAGAGGTCGGCGGGCCGCGTGGAACGGTCGGGCCAGAGCTCCATCACCACCGGCTGGCGGGTCGGCACGAAGCGAAAGCGCTCCTGCATGGGCAGGCCGCAGTCGGGCTGTCCCCAGTTCTCGGCGAAGGTGAAGAAGGCGCAATGGGGCTCGAGGAATTCGAGCGTCTCCTCGATGCCGTGGCGCAGCTCGAGCTGCAGCTGGACCGGATCGGTCTCGAGGTAGACCAGCCGCCCGCTTGCCGCCAGCTCGGGCAGCGGCTGGGTCCCCCCGTGCAGGTTGAGGATCATGTCGGCATCGCCGTAGAGCCGTTCGAGCTGGGACTCGCTCATCCCGAAGCAGCGGCCGTCGTCGTGCAGGGCGCGGAACGCCCAGCGGTCGGCGAGGCCGAAGCGACGCATGATCGCGGCGATGAACTCCGCCGCCAGCGCGGAGCTGTCGTCGTCCTCGTGGGACATCAGCATCGAGGGCGTGCGGGCGTGGGTCTCGACGTAGTAGGCCTCGCAGCCGAGCCGCTCGAAGCCGAGCAGGTAGTGGAGGTTCTGCCAGACGACTCCCGCCACCGGCATCTTGGTCATCATCCCGAGCAGGACGACCTTCGGCCGCGCCATCAGTCGCCGCCCTCGCCGATCTGGCTCCAGGTGACCACCTCGGTGGGGTCGGGGCCTGCCTCCGGCGCCCCGGCCTTCGGCTCGCCCGAAGCCCCCTGGCCGAGCCGGCGGGGACGCTGGCGCTCGCGCGTCTGCGCCTCGTGCAGCTGGCGGTACACCGTTCCCCCATGCAGCAGCTCCTCGTGCGTTCCCCGCTCGACGATGCGACCGCCGCTGACGACGAGGATCTGGTCCGCGTGGCGGACGGTCGAAAGCCTGTGGGCGATGATGAACGAGGTCCTCCCCACCATCAGGTCGTCGAGCGAATCGAGCACGACCGCCTCGGTCTTGGAGTCGATCGAGGAGGTCGGCTCGTCGAGGATCAGGATCGGCGCGTCCTTGAGGAAGGCGCGGGCGACGCAGATGCGCTGGCGCTCGCCGCCCGAGATCTGCGCTCCTCCCTCGCCCAGCGCGGTCTCGTAGCCGTCCGGCAGGCCGGTGATGAAATCGTGGGCGTTGGCGGCCCTCGCGGCGTCCCTCAGCTCCTCCTCGGATGCCTCGAGGTTGCCGTAGCGAATGTTCTCCTCGATCGTCCCGGAGAACAGCAACGGCTCCTGCAGGACGACGCTGATCTGATCGCGCAGCGACTTGAGGCTGAGGTCGCGAATATCGATCCCGTCGATCGTGATCCGCCCCCGCGCCGGGTCGTAGAAGCGGACCAGCAGGCTCATCAGCGTGCTCTTGCCCGCGCCGGTATGCCCGACCACGGCCATCCTTTCGCCCGGCTGGGTGACGAAGGAGATGTCGGTCAGCGTGTGGCGGCGGCCCGGGTAGGAGAAGGAGACGCGCTCGGCGGTGACCCGCCCCCTTGCCCGCTCCAGCTCGACCGGGTGTGGTTTCTCGACCACCTCGGGCTCGGTGTCGAGCAGGCGCAGCGAGGAGTCGAACTGGACCAGCTGCTCGTGGATCATGCCGACGGTGCCGCTGAGCTGTTCGAGCGGCTGGTAGACCGAGGTGATGTAGGTGAGCAGGATGATCAGCTCGCCGATCGAGATCTTGCCCTGGATCACGTGCCAGGCGCCGAGCCCCATCACCAGCGAGATCCCGAAGGCCGAGGCGGTCTGCACGCCGAGCGTGTAGAGGCTCTGGCTGACGGTCAGCTTGACCCGCTCGTCGACCGCGGTCTGGCCCTGGCGGCGAAAGCGCCCGTGCTCGTAGTCCTCACGGCCGAAGGTGACGATCACGCGCAGCATCGCCATCGCCTCGTTGACGATCGAGAGCGAGTCCCACTCGAGCTTCTGCACCCGCTGCAGCCGCGGCACGATGCGGCGGCCGTAGAGGTTGAAGGACCAGAAGAGAAAGGGCAGCACGATCAAGGCGATGACGGCGATCTGCCAGTCGATCAGCAGCGAGATGACCAGCATTCCGACCAGCGTCAGCAGCGCCTCGGCGACCGGTGGTATGACCATCACGATCATCCCCACCGCGGCTGCCTGCAGGTTGATCTGGCTCATCAGCGCGCCGGTCTGGCGACGGTCGTGGAAGGTGAAGGAGAGGCGCTGGGCGTGCTCGAAGAGGTCGCTCCTCAGGTCGAGCACCATGTTCTGCTCCATCTTCGCGCCGAGGAAGTGATTCCAGACGGTAACCCCGTTGCCGACGACGATGATCAGGAAGCGCGCGCTCACCATCGCGACAAGAACCACCCAGACGGTCGGATCGGGGCCGAAGATGGTGCGGACGATCCCGGTCGGCTGGGTTTCCTTCAGCACCTCGTTGAGGATCACCGCCAGCGGCCAGGGCTCGGCCAGGCCGAGGATCGCCGCGGTCACGGTCAGCAGCATCACGACGACCAGCGTCTTGCGGTACGGGGCCAGGTAGGGCCGCACTCGCGGCAGCACCTTCCACAGGTCCCAGGCGCCGGCCTTCGCCTCTTCTTCGGTCGTCCCCCCCTCGGTCTGCAGGCGACTGCGCATCCGCAGCGGTCCCATCCCTGGAGTCATCGCGGCGCGTCTCCTCGCTCGGGCAGGGCCGATGCCTGGCGAATCAGCGGCCTGCCCACCTCGCGCTGTGCCGGGCGCCACCCCCCCGCCTGCAGTTTCGGCGCTGGCATGGGCCCTGGCTCGCCCTCCGCGCCTTGCGCCTGCGCCTCCTCCTCCTCCATCCGGCGAAGTTGCGAGACCGCCAGGCTCAGCGCGGTCCCGGTCCCCTCGATGCCGAAGGCGACCAGCGCGGCCAGCCCGGTCGCGAGCGTGATGCCGATGCCGAGCTGGCCCTCCAGCAGGGCGTAGGCGACCAGGACGACGAGCGCGATCACCGCCGCGAACCCCCGGCCCGTGGCCCGGGGCCAGATCCTCGCTCGCAGCAACTGCCTGCCGGAGCCGTGCTCCTCTACCGCGGTGCGGATCTTGACCCCTCCCAGCGGCCCGGCGCGGAGCTCGAGGTCCCAGCGGTCGAAGGGGCCGCCGCTGCGAACCAGCCCACCTCGGGCAGCCAGGGAGTCCTGCAGCTGCTGGAGGCGGGCCTGGGGCGCCTGCCAGCTTTCGCTCCAGACCTCGACCGTGCGCGGCCGCGGCCAGGCGGCGCCGGGACGCAGGCGGCGACGCCAGGGTGAGAGCCCCCCGCGAAGGCGACCGGCCAGGCGGGCGAGCGGCTGCAGGACGAAGAGCAAAGCGGTCAGGTCACGGCGCTGAAGCGTCTCCAGGCCCGAACGGCCGGGCACGGGCGGGTTTGCGGCCCATCCGGCCACGATCGCCCGCCAGCCGAAGGCGACGGCGCTGAGGCAGAAGGCCGGAAGGGCGAGCAGCAGCGGCGACCAGAGCATGCCAAGCGCCGAGACGATCCCCAGGGCCGCGATCACCAGCAGGCACTCGGGGGCGAGCAGGAAGCTCGCCAGCGTGCCCGGGCCGGGCTCGTAGATCGACTGGAAGAGGCCGCCGCCCCATGTTCCATAGCGGATCATCGGCCGTCGCCGCGGGGGACCCGCCGCCGGCGAGTCGTAGATCCGTCCCGACCAGCGCGAGGAGCCGGCGCGGTTGTAGCGGCCCGGCCACTTGCGCTCCAGCAGCGCCTCCGCCTCGCCGTATCCGTACTGCTGCCTGAGGTAGCGACGGACCGAGTCGCGGCGGCGGTGCATGACGACGGCGCCGGCGCTGAAGCCGAGCGTGCGGCCCGATTCCTGCAGGCGCCAGCAGACGTCGACGTCATCTCCGGCAACCCGGAAGCGCTCGTCGAAGCCGCCGATCTCCTCCAGGGCGGATTTGCGAAAGGCCATGTTGCAACCCGGCAGGTGCTCGGCCTCGCGGTCGGAGATGAGGACGTGGATCGGCCCGCCGGGCGCGGCGGCCACGCATTCGGCGACGCGACCGTCGTCCGGGGCGATGTTGGGCCCGCCGACCCCAGCGTGGCCGTTGGCACGCAGCGACGCGGCTATGTAGTAGAGCCAGTCGTGGTCGGGATAGGCGTCATCGTCGAGGAAGGCGACGATCTCTCCGCTCGCGTGGGCGATTCCCACGTTGCGGGCATGGCTCAGCCCGCGGTGCGCGGTCTCAACCAAACGAACCCCGTGGCGCTTGGCGATTTCCGCCGAGGTGTCGCTGGAGCCATCGTTGACGACGATCACCTCGAAGTCCGGGTAGGTGAGCGTGGCCAGTCGCCCCAGGCACTCGGTCAGCGTGCCCTGGCCGTTGTGGGTACAGACGACCACCGAGACCCGCGGCCAGGGCCCCAAGGCCGAGAACGGCGCGGCGGCGAACGCGTCGCGAATCGCCGCGAGCGCGGGCTTCGGCTGCCGCTGGCGGTCGACCAGGCCAAAATCCCAGTCGGTGACGTCGTGGCCGCCGCGATGCCACTCGTCAGTCCAGGAGAAGACGAAGACGCCCGCGGCACCGGTGCCGAAAGCGTGGCGCACCTGCCACTCGAGCGCCTTTGCCTGAGCTGACTCGCCGTTGCGACGGCTGTCGATGCCGACCTCGGTGATCAGCAGGGGACGATCGCCGGAGAGGTTCTGCAGCCGCGCCAGGTAGGACTCATAGGTCCGCTCGTCCTCGAGGAAGACGTTGAAGCAGGTGAGATCGAGGAAGGGCAGCTCGAGGTACTCGGTCGAGGGGTAGTTGACGTAGGAGAAGAGCCCATCGGGGTCCTCGGCCTTGGCCTCCCAGTGCAGGCGCTCGAGAAAGCGCTCGATCTCGCGCTTGCCGTGCCAGCGGACGATCGCGGCGGGGATCTCGTTGCCCAGCGCGTAGCAGAGGATCGCGGGGTGCGCCTGGCAGGCCCGCACCTGAGCGGCCACCTTGGCGACGATTGCGCCGGCCCTTTCTGGGTCCTCGAGGAAGGCGACGTGCTGCTCCCAGGCCAGCCCCACCATCACCCTGAGGCCGTGGGCCTGGGCGAGGTCGAGCAGCCACTGCGGCGGCGGCTCGTAGACGCGCAGCGAGTTGATCCCGGCCGCGGCCATCGCCTCGAAATCGGCGCTCACCTGCTCGGGCGGGGGCAGCGACCAGCCATCGATCGAGCGGAACGTGCCGTAGGTCGCCCCGCGCACGTGCAACTTCTCGGATCCGAGAACTATCGACCTGCCGTGAATCTGGGGTCGGGTAACTGACATGGCGCTGGATCTAGTTGCCGCTCGATCCACCTTCCCCGAACTGTGGGCGATCTGGCGCTGACCGGTTATCCCGCAGCCGAGGCAAGGTTCGGCTCCCCGGTAAACATAGCGATTTGTTAGCGATGGATTTCATTACGTCTGATGCGGGCAGCCCCAAATTTCGCTCTCCGCCGCCGTTTCATTGGTCGCTATCGGCTAACCGCCTGCGCTTCTTGAGAAACCTGGGAATTTCTTCGCAACCCCGTGTCACCCGCGGCGCCTCCGCTCGCGGGGCCTTACCGAGGGTCCGCTCGAACTAGAGTTCGGTCTTCGTGGGCACCCGCTCCTTCCTCGCCGTCCTCGCCGTGCTGGCCGTCATCGGCCTGCTCGCCTTCGGCCTGCTCAACAAGGGCGCGACGAAGATCGCGGTCGGCGACCCGGTGCCGGACAAGACGCTGCCGAAGCTGCCAGGGCCGGGCAGTGGGTCGATCGCGGACTACCGGGGAGAGTGGGTGCTGGTCAACCTCTGGGCTTCCTGGTGCGAACCCTGCCGCGAGGAGGCGCCGGTCCTGGAGGACTTCTACCGCCGCAACCGCGATCGCGACACGACGGTGCTCGGCATCGACGTGCAGGACAACGAAGACGACGCGCTCGCCTTCCTGAACGAGCACCCGAGCGGCTACCCGCAGCTGCGCTCGGTCGGCAACGAACGCAGCAAGGCCTTCGGCTCGACCGGGGTGCCGGAGAACTTCCTCGTCGACCCGCGGGGCCGGCTAGCGCTGGTCTGGCGCGGCCCGGTCGACGACCGCTTCCTCGCCGAAGAAGTCGAACCGCTGATCGAGGGCAAGCAATGAGGCGAGCGGTGCTCGCGCTCGCGCTCAGCCTCCTCCTCGCGGCGCCGGCCGCCGGATCCGCGGTGCAGCCGGTGCCAAAGACGACGGTCAACGAGGTCGAAGGCGAAGTGATGTGCCCTGTCTGCGGCACGCTGCTGGAGCTGGCCGACTCGCCGCAGGCGCGGCGCGAGAAGGTCTTCGTCGCCAAGCTCGTCGCCGCAGGCAAGAGCAAGTCGGAAGTGAAGGACGCGCTGGTCGCCCAGTACGGCGAGGAGGTCCTCGCCACCCCGGAAGCATCGGGCTTCGACCTCAGCGCCTACCTGGTTCCGATCCTGGCGATCCTCGTCGCCGCGGTCGCCCTCGCCTACAGCGTGGTGCGCTGGCGGCGCAACAGCGAGCCGGGCGGGGGGCCGACCGGCGGGGCCGGGGCGCAACCGCCGCGCGGCGAGGACGCCGAGCGGCTCGAGGCCGACCTCTCCCGCTACGACCTCTGAGAATGGCTCGATGAAGGATTTCCCGGGCTAAGGCCCGGGCAATGCTTCATCGAACGAAGACGACGGTGCCGGTCGCCGGGATCGGCAGGCGCTTGGGGATCTGGCCGCGCTCGCCGCAGGCCAGCGTCACCGCGACGTGTTCGCCCAGCGCCCGCAGCGCGTCGGCGTCTTCGTCCAGCGAGGGCCCGGCGATGACGAGCAGGTCGTAGGCGCGGCGCAGGCGCTCGATCGCGTGGTCGCAGCGCTCGGAGTCGAGCAGCGCCACCGGCTGCGGCTCGGGCTCTCCGGCGACGATGCAGGTGAGCGGCTCGGTGGCGCGGCCCGAGGCCGGCCCGGCGAGGACCAGCGGCTGGAGGATCTGGTTGGCATCGGCTTCGTCGCGGAGGTACTCGTGCAGGCCGGGCCCCTCGGCCAGGCCAAGCGTCGCCGCCAGCACCGGTTCCGCCAGGTCGCACTCGAGCAGGGCGACGCGGCGGCCCGCGGCGGTCGCCGCGGCCCCCAGGCCAAGGGCAGAGGTCGCCCGCGCCGGACCGGTGAGGAAGACCGACCCCTTGCCGGATAGCTTGCCCGCCAGCTCCGTGAAGACGCCGAGCTCCGCACGGCCGAGCGCCCCAGGGCGCCCCGAGGGAGACTCGCGCAAAGGTACTTCCGCCAGAACCGGCTGCTTGTTGCGGCGGCCGAACATCACATCCGCTCCGGGGCTGAGATGCCGAGCAGGCCGAGGGCGCCGGCGATGGTTCGCTTGGTGAGCAGGGCGAGCGCCAAGCGCGAGCGCTCCACCCCCTCCCCCTCGGCGCCGACGACCTGGCAATCGCGGTAGAAGGCGTGGAAGTCCGAGGCGACGGCGGTGGCGTAGGTGCAGATGCGGTGCGGCGCGCGGCGGGCGGCGGCCTCTCGCACCTCCTCGGGGAATTCCAGCAAGCGCTTGACCAGCTCGCGCTCGGCCGGCTCCAGCGCGGTGCCTGGCGTCGCGGCGCCGGCGCCGGCCGCCGCCTCCTCCTCCCCCAGGCCGGCCTTGCGCAGGATGCTGGCGATGCGGGCGTGGGCGTACTGGACGTAGTAGACGGGGTTGTCGTTGGACTGGCTGCGCGCCAGCTCGAGGTCCAGGTCGACTTCGGTGTCGTGGCTGCGCCAGAGCATGAACCAGCGCGTCGCGTCGACGCCGATGTCGTCGAGCAGCTCGTCGAGGCCGACGAAGTCGCCGCTGCGCTTCGACATCTGCGCCCGCTCGCCGCTCTCGACGATGTGGACGAGGCGCATGATCAGCGCCTCGAAGCGCTCCGGGTCGGCGCCGAGCGCCTCGATCGCGCCGCGCAACCGGGCGACGTAGCCATGGTGGTCGGAGCCGAAGATGTCAACCAGGCGCTCGAAGCCGCGCTCGAGCTTGTCCCAGTGGTAGGCGACGTCGGCGGCGAGGTAGGTCGGTTCGCCGTTGGCGCGGATCAGCACCCGGTCCTTGTCGTCGCCGAAGGTCGTCGTGCGCAGCCAGAGCGCCTCCTCGTGGCGGTAGGTGTGGCCCTGCTCGTCGAGCTGGGCCAGGGCCTGCTCGACCTCGCCGCGGCTGTAGAGGTCCCGCTCGGAGAACCAGCTGTCGAAGCGGACGCCGAAGCGGTCGAGCGTCCCCCGCACCTGCTCGAGGATCAGCTCGACGCCGCGGCTGCCGATCGCATCGAGGTCGGCGGGGTCGATCCCCTCGGCGGCGGCCTGCTCGCCCAGCGCGATCACGTAGTCGCCGCCGTAGCCGTCCTCGGGCGGCTCCTCGCCGTGCATCCGCGCCGCGATCGAGGCGGCGAAGCGCTCGACCTGCCCGCCGGCGTCGTTGACGTAGAACTCGCGCTGGACCTCGTGGCCGACCGCCTCCATCAGGCGGACCAGCGAGTCTCCGTAGGCGGCATGGCGGCCGCCGCCGACGTGCAGCGGGCCGGTCGGGTTGGCGGAGACGAACTCGACCAGGATTCGTTCGGCGGGGACGGCCGGGGCGACGGCGAGCCCTTCGCCGGCGGCGGCCAGGCCGGCCATCGCCTCGCGGTACCAGCGGTCGCCGAGAAAGAGGTTGAGGAAGCCGGGACCGGCGACCTCGACCCGTTCGACCGTTTCCCCGCCGAGTCCCCCGCCCAGCTGCCCGGCGAGGCGCTCGGCGACGTCCCGCGGGCTTTCTCCCAGCGGTGCCGCCAGCAGCATCGCGGCGTTGGAGCTGTAGTCCCCGAGGTCGGGCTTGGGCGGGCGCTCCAGGCTCGGCTCGGGGCCGCTCGACTCGCCCTCGCGCAGTGCACGGGCGGCTTGGTCCACGGCAGCGCGCAGCTCGGCGATCGGATCGGCGGCCATCGGCTGGGGATCGTATGCGGACCGCCGCCCTTTAGGCTGGGCGGCTTGCGGATCGCGGCGATCAGCGACATTCACGCCAACCTGCCGGCCCTGGAAGCCGTCCTGGAGGCAACGGAGGCGGCGGGGGTCGAGGAGCTCTGGTGCCTCGGCGACGTGCTCGGCTACGGCGTCGAGCCGGACGCCTGCGCGCGGCTGGTGCGCGAGCGCTGCGCGACCTGCCTCGTCGGCAATCACGACCTCGCCGTCCTCGGCGCCCTCGACATCTCCTCCTTCTCGGAGGCCGCCGCGCTCGCGGTCGAGTGGACCCAGGCCAACGTCGAGGAGGAGACGCTCTCCTACCTGCGTGAGCTCGCGCCGGAGGGCGAGCGCGGGAAGACCGCCCTCTTCCACGCCTCTCCCCGTGACCCGGTCTGGGAGTACGTGCTCTCCGCCGAGCAGGCCGACGCCGGCATGGACGCCAGCCCGCGCCCCGTGAGCCTAATCGGCCACTCTCACGTCGCCCTCTTCTTCAACCGGCCCGCCGGGCGCCGGGACGAGACGCGCGGCGCCCAGGCAAGCGACGGCACCCTGCTCGATCTCAGCGGCGGCGAATGGCTGCTCAATCCCGGCAGCGCCGGCCAGCCGCGCGACGGCGACCCGCGCGCCGCCTGGCTGGAGCTCGACACCGGGGAGGAGACGGCGCGCTTCCACCGCGTCGATTACGACATCGAGCGCGCCGCGGCGCCGATCGCCAGGGCCGGCCTGCCGAGCCGCCTGGCCGAACGCCTCTACACCGGCCAATGACGCTCAAATGCAGGGAAATTATCCACCAGAAGTCGTTGTCTAGACTCGCTACGGTGCGCCACCTGGCCCTCTCCACCCTCACCCTCGCCCTCGCTGCTGTCGCCGCGGTGGTACTCGTCTCCTGCGGCGGCGGTGAAGACGCGAAGCTGCTCCCTGGCAATACGGCGCAGGAAATCACCGAAAACCTCGATCGCGTCCAGCAGTACGCCGAAGAAGGCGAATGCGTGGGCGCCGAAGACGCCGTGGGGGAAGTGACAGCCCAGGTCGAAGCGCTCAAGGAAGTGGACCCGAAGCTCGAGGAAGCGCTGCGGCGCGGTGCGGCACGCCTCGGCGAAGTGGTTGCCAGCTGCGAAGAAGAAACGACCGAAACGGCCTCACCCACCGAAGAATCGCCTTCGACCGAAGAAACCGAGCAGATCCCGCCCGGGCAGGAAAAGAAGCTGGAAAAGGAGCGCGAAAAAGAAGCGAAGGATCTCGAAAAGGAAGAAGAGAAGGCCGAAAAGGAAGCTGAAAAAGCTGAAAAAGAAGCTCCGCCAGCAGAAGGCCCTGCCGAAAAAGCACCGCCCGTGACTCCGTCCGGCGAAGGCGGCGGCACCGGAGCCTCGGGCGGCGTCGGCCCCAGCGCCCCGGTGGCGCCCGAACAGGGAGACGAAGGCTGATGCCCGTAGGAGTCCTCTCCGGCCGCTATGAGATCGGCGAGCGCCTCGGCTCAGGGGGGATGTCGAGCGTCCACCAGGCGACCGACTTGATCCTCGAGCGCACGGTTGCCGTCAAGATCCTCGCCGAGCACCTATCCGACGACGAGCGCTTCGTTGCCCGCTTCCGCCGCGAGGCGCTGGCGGTGGCGAAGCTGATCCACCCCAACATCGTCCAGGTCTACGACACTGGCATCGACGAGGGGCGCCACTACATCGTCATGGAGTACGTGCAGGGCCGCTCCGGGGCCCAGATCCTGCAGAAGCAGGGCCCGCTCGACGCGGAGGCGGCGGCCGAGGTGGGGGCTCAGGCCTGCGCCGGGCTCGACTACGCGCACCGCCGCGGGATCATCCACCGCGACGTCAAGCCGGGCAACCTGATGGTCGTCGGCGGCCCGGTCGGGGGCGGCGAGATGACGGTCAAGCTGACCGACTTCGGCATCGCCCGCGCGGTCGAACAGACGCGGATCACCCAGGTCGGCTCGGTGGTCGGCACCGCCGCCTACCTCTCGCCCGAGCAGGTCCGCGGCGAGGAGGCGACCCCCGCCACCGACGTCTACGCGCTCGGCGTCGTCCTCTACCAGTTCCTCACCGGCCGCCTGCCCTACGAGGGCTCGACCCTGGCCGAGCTGGCGGTGCGCCAGCAAAACGAGAAGCCGCTGCCGCCCAGCACCTACAACGACGCGGTGCCGGCGGCGTTCGGTGCCGCCGTGCTGCGAGCCCTGGAGGGCGACCCCAGCCGGCGCTACGCCAGCGCTAGCGAGCTGGCGGGAGGGCTGGCGCTGGGCCTGCAGGGCGAGGACGTAACCCTGCCCGAGGGCGAGGAGGGAACCGCGGCGACGAACGTTCTCGGCGCCGGCGAGACCGCCACCCGCCGCCTCGACCGCACCGCTCAGACCGAGTACCGCCCTGCCCGGCCCTCGCCCACGCGCCGCCCCGCGCCGCGCGCGGCGCCCCGCGAGCCAGCACCGGTACCGGTGCCGCAACCACCGGTTCGCGCCGCCAGGAAGCGCAGCGGCTTCTCCCGTTTCGTCAGGTTCATCCTCGCCCTGGCAGCCCTCGTCCTCATAGCAGCTGCCGTAGCGGCAGCCGTGATCTTCACCACGGACAAGGCCACCGGCGTCAAGGCGACGGAAGTCGCGGGCAACACCGTCGACAAGGTCGTCGAAGAATTCAAGGACCTGGTCAAAAAGAACTCGGAATAGCCCAGGGGGGCGCCCCGCCCAGCACGGCGCCCGCGTAGCCGGAGAAGGTCCCGGCCTCGATCGCGGCGCGAGCTCCTTTCACCAGCTCCTGCAGGTACGTGAGGTTGTGCAGGCAGAGCAGGCGGACCGCGGTCAGCTCTTCGGCGCGGGAGAGGTAGCTGAGGTAGTCGCGGTCGTGGTGGGCGCAGGCGGGGCAGGGGCAGCCGGGGGCGACCGGCTCGCGGTCGCCCTCGTAACCCGCCTTGCGCAGGTCGAGGCGGAAGCGGTTCTCGGGATCGGGGACGAGGGCGACGCCGTGGCGGGCGAGGCGGGTGGGCACGGCGCAGTCGAAGACGTCGAGGCCGAGCGCGATGCCGGCTAGCAGGTCGTCGACCTCGCCGATGCCGAGCAGGTGCTTGGGGGCCTCCTCCGGCAGCAGCGGCGCCGTCATTGCCAGCACCTCGCGCATCTCCGCCTTGTCGCGGCCGAGGGTGCCGCCGATCGCCAGGCCGTCGACGCCGGCCGCGGAGACGTACTCGGCGGACTCGCGGCGCAGGTCCTCGTAGACGCCGCCCTGGACGATGCCGAAGACGGCCTGGCGCGATGGCCCGTTCTCGCCGTGCCACTCGAGACAGCGGTCGAGCCAGCGGTGAGTGCGCGCGGTCGAGCGGGCGGTGTAGTCGCGGTCGGCGTGGAAGGGCGTGCACTCGTCGAAGACGAGGGCGATGTCGGAGCCGAGCGCCGCCTGCACGCTCATCGAGACCTCGGGCGAGATGAAGAGCTCGGTGCCATCGCGGTAGGAGCGGAAGTGCACCCCCTCCTCCTCGATCGAGACCACCGAGCCATGCTCTCCGCCACCCTGGCGCCCGCTGCCCTTGACCTCGTTGGCGACGCCACCGTGAGCGAGCGAGAAGACCTGAAAGCCGCCCGAGTCGGTGATGAGCGCCCGCTCCCAGCCCATGAAGCCGTGCAATCCGCCGGCGCCCGCGATCCGCTCCGGCCCAGGCGAGACGAAGAGGTGGTAGGTGTTGCCGAGCACCATCTCGTAGCCGAGCGCGGCGACCTCGTGCGATTCGAGCCCGCGCACCGTCCCTTTGGTCGCGAGCGGGATGAACGCCGGCGTCTTCACCGGCCCGTGTGCGGTATGCAGAACCCCGGTGCGCGCCGCCCCATCGCGCGCTCCGATATCGAACCTCAGCCTCTCAGACTCGCGCCTCATCCAACACCTGATCGATTGATGACCCTAGGGGGTCCAAAAGGCATCAGGATTGCTTTGCAGCGATAAGCGAGCGGCCGGTCATGGCCGCGGGCTGGGGGATGCCAAGGAGGTCCAGGGCGGTGGGGGCGACGTCGGCGAGGATGCCGCTGTCGCGCAGCGCCACTCCCTCGGCGGTGACGACCAGCGGCACCGGGTTGAGCGAGTGGGCGGTGTTGGGCGAGCCGTCGGGCTCGAGCATGTGGTCGCAGTTGCCATGGTCGGCGGTGACGATGCAGGCGCCGCCCTTGGCGGTCACTGCCTCGACCACGTCGCCGAGGCAGCCGTCCACCTCTTCGACCGCACTCACCGCGGCGGGGATCACGCCCGTGTGGCCGACCATGTCGGGGTTGGCGAAGTTGATGATCCCGAAGCGGTAATCGCCCTCGCGCCAGTTCGAGACGAAAGCATCGGCGGCGGCGCGGGCGCTCATCTCGGGCTTGTGGTCGTAGGTGGGCACGTCGCGGGGGGATTCGACCAGCTGGCGCTCCTCCCCCTCCCACTCCTCCTCGCGGCCGCCGTTGAAGAAGTAGGTGACGTGGGCGTACTTCTCGGTCTCGGCGACGTGGAGCTGCCGCCCCCCCGCTTCCGAGATCACCGCGGCGATGGTCGTCTGCGGCCGCGCCTCCGGGAAGGCGACCGGGTAGGGCCAGCCCTTGCGGTACTCGGTCATCGTGGTGAGGTCGAGCAGGGCACCACCGGCCCGTGGGAACTCGTCGAAGCCGGGCTCCGCGAGAGCCAAGGTCAGCTCGCGGGCGCGATCGGGACGGAAGTTGATGAAGATCGCGACATCCCCCTCGCCGGCGCCGTCGTAGTCGCCGATCACGGTCGGCCTGACGAACTCGTCACTCTCATCGCGGTCATAGGCCGATTCGATCGCCACCTCGGAGCTCGCCGCGTGCAGGCCCTGGCCGTGGACAATCGCGTCGTAGGCGAGCTTGGTGCGCTCCCAGCGGGTGTCGCGGTCCATCGCGTAGTAGCGGCCGCTGACCGTCGCGACCCGCCCCGCCTGGCGCAGCCAGCGCTCGAGCTCGTGCAGGTAGCCCTTGCCGCCGTGCGGCAGCGTGTCGCGGCCGTCGGTGAAGGCGTGGAAGACGACGTCGGGCACCCCTTCCTGGGAGGCGAGCTCGATCGCCGCCTCGATGTGCTCCCAGCCGGAGTGAACGCCGCCGTCGGAGACGAGGCCAAGCAGGTGCAGGCGCCCGCGCGGGCTCTTTCGCGCCCGCTCGCAGGCCGCAACCAGCGCCTCGTTGTCGAAGAAGCCGCCGTCGGCGATCGCGTCGTCGATCCGGGCCAGGTCCTGCTTGACGATCGCGCCCGCGCCGAGGTTGAGGTGGCCGACCTCGGAGTTGCCCATCTGGCCGTCGGGCAGGCCGACGTCGCGACCCTGGGCGGAGAGCTGGGTGTGCGGGAAGGCGCCCCAGAGACGGTCGAAGACGGGCGTCCCGGCAAGCGAGATCGCGTTGCCGGGCCCCGGCTCGGCCAGCCCCCAGCCGTCGAGGATGACCAGGGCGAGCGAGGGCACCGCCACCTCCCTCACCCAGCCGCTTTGACGATCGCCGCGAAATCGGCGGGATCGAGGCTGGCGCCGCCGACCAGGGCACCGTCGATGTCGGGCTGGCCGAGCAGCTCGGCGGCGTTGGCGGGCTTGACCGAGCCGCCGTAGAGGATGCGCACCGCGCCGGCAGCGGCGCCGCGCTCGCGCAGGACGTCGCGGATGAAGGCGATCGTCTCCTGCGCCTGCTCCGGCGTCGCGGTGCGGCCGGTGCCGATTGCCCAGATCGGCTCGTAGGCGATCACGACCTCGGCCAGCCTGCCGTCCTCGACCCCGGCGAGGTCCGCCTGCAGCTGGCGCTCCAGGACCGCCTCGGTCTGGCCGCCGTCGCGGGCCTCCTCGCTCTCGCCGACGCAGAGGATCGGCTCGAGGCCGGCGGCGAGCGCGGCCGGCACCTTGCGCGCCAGCGCCTCGTCGCTCTCGCCGAAGTACTGGCGCCGCTCGGAATGGCCGAGGACGACGGCCTCGACGTCGAGCTCGGCCAGCATCGAGGCGGAAACCTCGCCGGTGAAGGCGCCCGAGTCCAGCTCGTGCATGTTCTGCGCCGCGACCTTGACGGCGGTGCCGTAGCGGCGCTCGACCACGGCGGCCAGCGCCGTGAAGGGCGCGCAGATCACCACGTCGGACTGCGTCGCCGCGATCTGCGGCAACAGCGCGTCGACGAACTCGCCCGCTTCGGCGACGGTCTTGTGCATCTTCCAGTTGGCCGCGATGTAGGGCGTGCGATCAGGCATCGCGCAACGCCTCCACGCCCGGCAGCTTCTTCCCCTCGAGCAACTCCAACGAGGCACCTCCTCCGGTCGAAAGCCAATCCACCTTCTCGCCCAAGCCGAACTGCTGCAGCGCGGCGACCGAGTCGCCGCCGCCGATCACGGTCGTGCCCGGCGCCGCGGCGACCGCCTCGGCGACGGTCCGCGTGCCGGCCGCGAACGGCTTCAGCTCGAACGCCCCCATCGGGCCGTTCCAGAGCACCGTGCCGGCGGCAGCAATCCTCTCGGCATAGGCGCCAGCGCTGCGCGGACCGATGTCAAGCCCCATCCAGCCATCGGAAACCTCGACGCCGTCGCTGGGGCGCACCTCGGTGGCGGCGTCGAACTCCTTGCCAAGGACCAGATCGACCGGCAGGCGTAGCTCGCAATCGGAGCTCTCGGCCTGAGCCAGGGCCTCCTCGGCCAGCTCGATGCCCTCCTCCTCGACCAGCGAGTTGCCGGTGGGGATCCCCTGGGCGCGGAAGAAGCTGAAGCACATCGCGCCGCCGATCAGGATCTCGTCGGCGAGCTCGAGGAAGCGCTCGATCACCCCGACCTTGTCGCTGACCTTGGCGCCGCCGAGGACGACGACGAGCGGCCGCGCCGGCGAGGAGACCACTTTGCCCAGTTCGGCCAGCTCGCGCTCGAGCAGGAAGCCCGCGTAGCCCGGCAGGTGCCCGGCAACCCCCGCGGTGCTGGCATGAGCCCGGTGGGCGGTGCCGAAAGCGTCGTTGACGTAGAGATCTCCGAGCTCGGCAAGCCGCTCGGCCAGGGCGGGGTCGTTCTTGGTCTCCCCCGGCTCGTAGCGCACGTTCTCGAGCAGCAGCACCTCGCCTGCGCCGAGCGCTTCGGCCTGCGCCTTGACCTCGTCGCCGGCCACGGCATGCGCCAGCTTCACGGGCGCGCCCAGCAGCTCCGAGAGGCGCTCGGCCACCGGGGCCATCGAGAGCTCCGGCACGACCTCGCCCTTGGGCCGCCCCAGGTGAGAGACCAGCACCAGCGAAGCGCCGCGCTCGCGCAGCGATTCGATCGTCGGCAGCGCCGCCCGAATCCGCGTGTCGTCGCTGACGCGGCCGCCGTCGAGCGGCACGTTGAAGTCGACCCGGACCAGCGCCCGCTTGCCCGCCACCTCGGCGTCGCGCACGCTGGCCTTGGCGAAGCTCACAGTGCCTAGAGGACCTTGCCGGCCAGCTCGACGCAACGGTTGGAGTAGCCCCACTCGTTGTCGTACCAGCTGATCACCTTCGCCATGCGCCCGTCGCCGATCACCATCGTCGACTGCGCGTCGACGATCGAGGAGTGCGGGTCGCCGACGATGTCGGTGGAGACGATCGGGTCCTCGGTGTAGGCGAGGATGCCCTTCAGCGGGCCGTCCGCGGCAGCCTTCAGCGCCGCGTTGATCTTGTCCTTGTCGAGCGGCTCGGGGGTGGTGAAGACGAGGTCGACGGCGGAGCCGGTCGGGACGGGTGCCCGCATCGAGAAGCCGTTGAGCTTGCCGTTCAGCTCCGGCAGCACCAGCCCGACCGCCTTGGCGGCGCCGGTCGTGGTCGGAATCAGGTTGAGCGCCGCGGCGCGCGAGCGGCGCGGGTCCTTGTGCGGCATGTCCTGCAGGCGCTGGTCGGCGGTGTAGGCGTGGATCGTCGTCATCAGGCCCTGCTCGATCCCAAACGCCTCGTGCAGCACCTTGGCCAGCGGGGCGAGGCAGTTGGTCGTGCAGGAGGCGTTGGAGATGACGTGGTGGCTGTCGCGGTCGTAGGCGGAGTCGAAGTTGACACCGAGGGCGACGGTCACGTCCGGTTCGGTCGCCGGGGCGGAGATGATCACCTTCTTGGCGCCGGCCTCGAGGTGCTTGGCGGCGTCCTCGCGCTTGGTGAAGAAGCCGGTCGACTCGATCACGACGTCGACGCCGAGGTCGCCCCAGGGCAGCGCGGCGGGATCGCGCTCGGAGAGCACCTTCAGCTCCTTGCCGTCGATGGCGATGCCGCCGTCGCTGGCCTCGACCTCACCCGGAAAGCGACCGAGGATCGAGTCGTACTTGAGCAGGTTGGCCATCGTCGCGGTGTCGACCAAGTCGTTGACCGCGACGAACTCGAGGTCGGCCCCGGCCGCCTGCGCCGCCCTGAAGACGTTGCGCCCGATCCGCCCAAAGCCGTTGATTCCGACCTTCACAGCCATGCCTCAAACCCTCCTGGAGTCGTTGTGGGGAGTTGTCTCGATGTTATGGACCGACAGCCGCCGGCCCGCTGGTAAGTCTCAGTCGGACCCGATCGTGATCTCTATCTCATACCCGTCGGGGTCCTTGAGGAAGGCCGAGTAGGAGCCGGAGCCGTAGGAGCGTCGCTCGCCCGGCTCGGAGACCACGGTGCCGCCGCCGTTGATGCCGCCTTCCCAAGCCGCCTTGACGGCGACGATGCCGAGCGCCGAGAAGCTGAGCAGCCCAAAGCCCGCCTGCGGCTCGTGGTGGGAAGAGATGAAGAAGACCGGTTTGGCGATGCCCCAGCCGATCGTTTCGTCCTCCTCGAAATGGCGTCGCCAGCCGAGCGGCGCGAGCATCGTGTCGTAAAACACGGCGCTACGCTCGAGGTCGCCGACCTCCAGTAGGACGTGGTGAAGCATTGCCGCAGGGAGGCTATAGGTGCGACCCGCCGCAATGCCCGCTGATCGGTCCGAGCTCAGCCGCCGCGGGGGGTCCAGCGGAAGAAGCGAATCGCCAGCAGCAGGCCGGCGACGCCCCAGATCGCGACGATCGCCAAGTCGCCCCACTGCAGCGCCGCCCCGGCGCTGCCGGGATCGTAGACGTCGAAGAAGGCCTCGAAGAAGTGGCGGATCGGGAAGAGGTCGGCGAAGTGGATGACGCCGCTGGGCAGCTGGTCGTCGGGGATGAAGACCCCGGAGAGGAAGTAGAGCGGCAGCAGCAGGGCGTTGACGATCGGAGCGGCGGCGTCCTGGGAGGGGATCGCCGCGGTGAGCGCGATGCCGAGGCAGCAGAACGCTGCGGCGCCGATCAACAGCGTGACGACGATCTGCGGCAACCGGTCCCAGGGGATTGCCACCCCATAGAGGAGGCGGCCGATCGCCGCCACCAGCACCAGCATCAGCAGCGCCACCACCGCCGAGTTGCCGACGCGGCCCGCAATGAAGACCCAGGCCGGCATCGGCGTGCCGCGGCCGCGCTTGAGACGGCCGTCCTCGCGGGCGATCACCAGCGACATCGCCAGCGACTGCATCGTCGCCGAGATCACCGCCAGGGTGATGATCGCGGGCACGTAGTAGGCGGTGGTCTTGATCCCGCCGCGGACGTCGACGGTCTGCCCGCCGAAGACGGTGGCGAAGATCAGCAGCAGGACCACAGGGAACATCACGGTGAAGAAGACCGAGGCCGGGTTGCGCCAGAAGGCCTTCTGGTCGTAGCGGAACTGATGGAGGAACAGCGCCGCCCCGCTCATCTCGCGCCCGACCCCTTCCGGTGCGCTTTATCCACGCACTTGGGAGGGAAGGCGCACCGGAAACTCATGCGCCCGTCTCCGCGTCCTCAGCGGTGAGCGAGAGGTAGACGTCCTCGAGATTGGGACGGGTCACTTCGAGGCCATCGAGGTCCTCCCCACGCTCGAGCGCTCGCGCGGTCAGGGCGTGCAGGTCGGCCACGGGGGTGGTGGTCTCGACCGAGACCTCTTCGCCGCCGAGCCGGTAGCTGATCGTCGTCGGCAGGCTCTCGCGGTCGCCGAGGTCGTCCGGCGTGCCGCTCGCCACCACCTCGCCGCGCGAGATGATCGTCACCCGGTCGGCGAGGCGCTGCGCCTCGTCCATGTAATGGGTGGTGAGGAAGATCGTCTTGCCGAGGTCGCGCAGGCCGGCGATCACGTCCCACGCCTGGCGCCGCGCCTGGGGGTCGAAGCCGGTGGTCGGCTCGTCGAGAAAGAGCAGCTCGGGGTCGCCGACCAGGGCCATGCCGACGTCGAGCCGGCGCTGCTGGCCGCCGGAGAGGCCGCGGGCCCGGGCGTCGGCCTTGCCCTCCAGGCCAACCAGCGCGATCACCTCGTCGACCGGCCGCGGCTCCCGGTAGTAGCCGGCGTAGAGCCCAAGCGACTCGCGCACGGTCAGGTAGGGATCGAGGCGGCAGCTCTGCAGGACGATGCCGATCCGCTCGCGCCAGGCCCGCCCGCCGTGCTGCGGGTCCTCGCCCAGCACCTCGACCTCCCCCCCGCTGCGGTCCCGGTACCCCTCGAGGATCTCGACCGTCGTCGTCTTCCCCGCCCCATTGGGCCCGAGAAAGGCAAAGACCTCCCCGGCCCTGACCTCGAGGTCGATCCCGCGCACCGCCTCGAAGTCCCCATACCTCTTGCGCAGCCCGCGGATGGAGATGACGGAATCGGCCAAAGCCGGGCGATTCTAAGCTGACGCAGGCTTAGACTTGCCCGGCGATGGGAGGCAAGCAGGTGACGTCCCCCGACGGGACCCGCTGGCGGGTCCGCCGCCGCTGGCTCGACCGGCCCCTTCCGGACCTGCACAAGCGCTTCAGCGAATATCGCGAAGAGAACAGCGGCGACGGGATGCTCGATGGGTTCTGGTTCATCGACGCGGGCGACAGCCCTTGGGCTGGGATCGCCATAGCCGTCGGCGTGATCCTGCTCGTCTTCCTGCTCCTCCCCCTGATCGGCGTGGCGATCGAGCTGATCCTCCTCGTTCTCCTGCTCGGCTCGGGCCTAATCGGCCGAGTCGTCCTGCGCCGCCCCTGGACGGTCGAAGCCCAAAACCTCAACGCCGCCGAGCATTCGGCCTCCTATGCAGTCAAGGGCTGGCAGCGCTCCGGCCGAGCCGCAAGGGAGATCGCAACCACGATCGAACTCTCCGCCCCACCCGACCGCATCGCCGAAGGCATCAGGCTGACCTAGCCGGGAGATATCTAGGAGCTCCCGAGTGGGGCATCCCGCCTGAAGCTCCCCGTGAGACGCGAGCTCGGTAGACGCGGCTCCGCAGTGACCGAGCGGGCGCCGGCAGGGCCTCCGAACGTTTTGCGCCGCTGGCCCTACAACATCCTCGCACAGCAACAGGCGATCCCAGCCAGTCAGGCGAGTGAGGAGGCCCTGCCGGCGCCCGCCCCCTCAAGGCAAAGCCGTCCCTACCCAACCTCCGTATCCCGGTGCTTGAGATGCACCACCACGTCCTCGCGCTCCTCCAGCTCGCGGCGAATGCGGTCGGCGACGGTGATCGAGCGGTGGCGGCCGCCGGTGCAGCCGATCGCGATCGTCAGGTGGCTCTTGCCCTCGGCTACGTAGGCGGGGACGAGGAAGTCGAGCAGGGGCAGGAGGCGCCCGTAGAACTCGCCCGCCTGGGTGCCCGACTCGACGTAGTCCCGCACCCCCGCGTCGAGCCCGGTCAGCGGTCGCAGCTCGTCGACGTAGTGCGGGTTGGGCAGGAAGCGGACGTCGAGGGTTAGGTCGGCGTCGTGCGGCGGCCCGTTCTTGAAGCCGAAGGTGAGCAGGGTCAGCGCCATCTTGCCCGTCTCGTGGTGGCCGAGCATGTCCTCGGTGATGCGGCGCCGCAGCATCGCCCCGGTCAGGTGGCTGGTGTCCATCACCACGTCGGCGCGCTCGCGCAGCGGCGCCAGCAGCTCGCGCTCGGCGCGGATGCCGTCGATGATGTGCCCTTCCGGCGCCAGGGGATGGCGGCGGCGGGTCTCCTTGTAGCGGTCGACCAGCGTCTCCTCGTCCGCCTCGAGGAAGAGCACGGTCGGTTTGAGGCCGTCGCTGCTGAGGTCGTCCAGCACCTGCAGCAGGTCGTCGAAGTAGTCGCCGCCGCGCACGTCGGAGACGACCGCGGCGCACTCGACGCCGCTGCCCTCGTGGCGGAAGAGCTCGCCGAGGCTGTCGATCATCCGCGGCGGCAGGTTGTCGACGCAGAAGTAGCCGCCGTCCTCGAAGGCGGCGATCGCCTCCGACTTGCCGGCCCCCGAGTGGCCGGTGATCACGACCAGCTCGACCTCGCGCGAAGGCCTGGCCCCGTCGCCGTCCCGCTGCGTGCTCGTTTTCGCCGCTTCTCCGGTGCTCGCCATCAGCCGGTCCTGTTCAGTTGCTCGTGGATCTCCCGCGCAACCTTGCCAGGCATGCCGGGCACCATTTCCAGTTCCTCGCGGCTGGCGGCGAGGAAGCGCTCCGGAGAGCCGAAATGCTGCAGCAGGGCGCGCTTGCGTACGGGCCCGATCCCCTTCAGCTCGTCGAGCACGGAGCCGGTCATCGCCCGGTCGCGGCGGCCGCGGTGGTGCTCGATCGCGAAGCGGTGCGCCTCGTCGCGCACCCGTTGCAGGAGCTTCGATGCCTCGCTGTCGGCGGCGAGGTCGAGCGGCTCCGGGCGGCCGGGGACGTAGACCTCCTCCTCGCGCTTGGCGAGGCTGATCACGGTCACCCCGCGGTCGACGAACGGCTTCAGCGCCCGCATGCCAGCCGCCAGCTGGCCCTTGCCGCCGTCGATCATGACCAGCGAGGGCAGCGAGGAGAAGCTGGCGTCGCGCTTGCTGTCGTGCGGCGAGAGGTCGACCTGCTCGAGATAGCGGTTCATCCGCCGCCCCAGGACCTCTTCCATCGAGGCGAAATCGTCGGGACCGCCCTCCCGCCCCTCGCCGCTCTCGCCGCGCACGCGGAATCTTCGGTAGTCGGCCTTCTTGGTCGCACCCCCCTCGAACACGACCATCGAGGCGACGGTGTGCTCGCCGCCGATGTTGGAGATGTCGAAGCCCTCGATCCGCACCGGCAGGTCGGCCATGCCGAGCGCGTCGCGCAGGCTGGCGAGCGACTCGACCCGGCGCTGGCGACGGTGCTCGCGCCGCAGGCGGTCCTGGTCGAGGGCGAGCTTGGCGTTGCGCTCGGCCAGCTCGCGCAGGCGCCGCTTGTCGCCGCGCTCGGCAACCCGCACCTCGACCGCGCTCCCCCGCCGCTCGCTCAGCGCCGCTTCCAGGAGCTCGGCCCGCTCGGCGAGGTAGGGGCCGACGATGACCGTGCGCGGCACCGCGGGGGAAGCCGAGTAGTACTGGCCGACGAACTCCTCGGCGACCTCGGCGAGGTCGCGTTCGGCCTGGTTGTCGAGGTAGAAGCTCTGGCGCTCGGCGAGGATGCCGTCGCGGACCTGGAAGACCTGGGCGTTGGCGTCCTGCCCCTCGGCGGCGACGCCGATCAGGTCGGCGGTGCCAACCGTGCCGCCGGCCACCCGCTGGCGCTCGAAGAGCGAGGAGATCGCCTGCAGGCGGTCGCGGTGCAGGGCTGCCCGCTCGAACTCACGCGCGGCCGCGGCCGCCTCCATCTTCTCCTGCTCGGCGGCCTCGATCTGGCGGTAGCGGCCGGAGAGGAAGTCGACGATCGCGTCGATGTTGTGGCGGTACTCCTCGCGGCTGACGTAGCCGACGCAGGGCGCCCCGCAGCGCTTGATGTAGTAGTCGAGGCAGGGGCTGCCGGAGCGGCGGCCGGGCTCGGCCCCCTCGCAGGTGCGGAACTGGAAGAGCTTGCCGAGCAGGTCGAGCGTCTCGCGCACCCGCTTGGCGCTGGAGAAGGGGCCGAAGTAGGCGCGGCCGGCGCGGTGCTTCTCGCGGGTGAAGTAAACGCGCGGGTAATCCTCGTCGAGGCTGACGCAGACGTAGGGGTAGGACTTGTCGTCGCGGAGGCGGATGTTGAAGCGCGGCCGGTGGCGCTTGATGAAGCTCTGCTCGGCGAGCAGAGCCTCGGCCTCGGTCGAGGTGACGAGGAACTCGATGCGGTCGACGCGCGAGGTCATCCGGTGCTCGCCCTTGGCCGAGAAGTGCGAGCCGACCCGCTTGCGGATCGAGCGCGCCTTGCCGACGTAGAGCGTCTCGCCGCCGGCCCCGTGGAAGAGGTAGACGCCGGGGGAATCGGGCAGCTCGCGGCGCTGCTGCGCGATCCGTTCCGCGCGCGAGAGCTCGCTGTCGTCCCCGCCTTTGCTCATCGGTCAAAGAGTAGGCTCCTGGCCACCCGGCCAAAGTGAGCAGCCGGTGAAGACTTCCCCAGACACGGAGAGCGAGATGACCACCCCCGCAGCCCTGACCAGCGCCCCGCCCGAGCTCAACACGCTGAAGATCGAGATCGACGGCGAGATCGGGACCCTCACCCTCGACCGCCCCGACGCCTTTAACGCGATGAGCCCGGAGCTGATCGGCGAGCTGACCGTCGCCTTCTCCTGGCTCGCCGACCGGGCCCCGATTCGGGCATTGGTCATCACCGGCGCCGGCAAGGCTTTCTGCTCGGGGGGCGACATCAACTGGTTCAAACAGGGGGTCGAAAGCGAGGAGATCGACCTCCCCTCGGAGGTGCGACGCGGCGCCGAGGCCCTGCACGCGGCGATCGTCGACCTGCGCCGGATCCCCTATCCGGTGATCTGCGCGGTGAACGGCCCAGCGGCGGGAGCGGGCTTCTCGCTGGCGCTCGCCTGCGACACCCGTATCTCCTCCGAGACCGCATTCTTCGCCTGCGCCTACGGCCGCATCGGCGCCTCCCCTGACGGCGGTATGACGTATTTCCTGCCGCGCGTGGTCGGGCCGAGCCGGGCGCTCGAGATCCTCATCAACGACCCCAACATGACGGCGCATGACGCGCTGGCCGAGCGCATCGTCGCCGAGGTTGTTGCCCCCGACGAGCTGATGGGCCGGGCGCGCGCCAAGGCAGAGAAGCTGGCGGCCAAGGCGCCGCATTACGTGCGCATGGCCAAGCAACTCGCCAACACCAGCATCGAGCACACGCTGACCGAGCATCTGCAGCTCGAGCGCCACGGCATCGCCGACAGCATGGCGACCGAGGACCTGCGGGGCGGCGTCGAGGCCTTCTTCGGCGGCGGCACGCCCGAGTTCCACGGGCGCTGAACCGGTGGCGGTCATCCGCCGTATCCGGTTACAGTCTCCCTGAGCATTCCGTCCCCCAGGAAAGGACTCCCAGCCCATGAAGAAGCTCGTCGCGTTTCTGGTCCTGGCCCTCGCAGCCCTGGCGCTCGTCGCCTGCGGCGGCGGTGGCGATGACAACTCCACGACTACGACCGCGGCGAGCGGGGGAAGCGGCACCGAAAACAGCTCGGAGGCCAACGGCGGCGTCAAAGAAGAAGGCAGCAGTGGCGGTGGCGGTGGCGGTGGCGCTTCCACCTCGACGCTGAAGTTCGAAGCCGACCCGAACGGCGCGCTCGCCTACACCACGACCAGCGCCACGGCCAAAGCCGGCAAGGTGGCCATCGACTTCGAAAACCCCCAGTCGCTGACCCACGACGTCGCGATCGAATCGTCCAGCGGCGAAGAAATCGGCAAGACCGAACTGATCGCCGATGGCTCGGATTCGACCACGGTCGACCTCAAGCCAGGCACCTACACCTTCTACTGCACGGTCCCGGGCCACCGCGAAGCCGGCATGGAAGGCACGCTCACCGTCAAGTAGGGACGGATCGCCGGGCGCTCGATCCTGAGCGCCCGGTCAGGCTCTACCGATGAGTCGCTGGGAGACGACGAGCACGCTGGAGGCCGAGGTGCCAGCCGCCACCGTCTGGAAGAAGGCGTACGCGGACGCCGAGGCTTGGCCGAGGTGGAACGCCGAGATCAAGCGTGCCAGCCTCGACGGGCCCCTGGCCCTCGGCGCCAGGGCAAAGATCGCCTTCCGCACCGGCCTTCGCCTGCGCTTCGTGGTGGTCGAGTTCGAGCGGGGTCGCCTCTTCACCGACGAGGCCCGCCTTCCAGGTGCCCGCATGGGCCACCGCCACCTGGTCGAGCCGGCCGCCTCCGGCGGCAGCAAGCTGACCAACACGATTTACGTCGAGGGCCCGCTGGCGCCCTTGTGGCGCCGCGTCCTCGGCCCCGCCGCCGCCCGCGCCCTGCCCGCCGCCCAGCGCGCAGCGGCCGAGCTGGCCGGCGCTGCAATACAGTCGGGCGATGCCCAACATCTTCAGGCCGAACTTTGAGGAGGGCGAGCGCCCGGAGGGATTTCGCTCGCGCCGGGCGCGGATCGGCTACGAGCTCGGCACGGAGCTGGTCGGCTGCAGCCTCTGGGAGCTGCCACCCGGGCAGGCGGCCTACCCGTACCACTACCACTACTCCGACGAGGAGCTGGTGATCGTTCTCTCCGGCCGTCCCACCCTGCGCACCCCCGAGGGCAACCGCGAGCTCGAAGAGGGCGAGGCCCTGCGCTTCGGGCTGGGCGAGGCGGGCGCCCACCAGATCTTCAACGCCAGCGACCAAACCGTGACCTTCCTCGCCGTCTCCAGCCACGGCCGCCCCGACGTCATCGTCTACCCCGACGCGAACAAGATCGGCGTCGGCGAGCGCCTGCCCAAAGGCGGCGGCCTGCGCGCCTTCTTCAAGCGCGACGACGCGGTCGGCTACTTCGAGGGCGAGAGCTTTCCAGGCAGCTGAGCGGCTCGCGGGTCAGCCGGCGGGCGGCGCCATCACGCGGGTGACGGAGTCGCCGACGAAACAGGGCTTCTCGCTCCCCTCGACCTCGAGGGTGAAGCGGGTGACCACCTGGTACCAGCCGCCGCCCTTCTCGTCGACCGAGACGACCTCGGCGCGGGCGCGGATCCTGGAGTCGACCGGGACCGGGGCGGGGAAGCGGATCTTGTCCCAGCCGTAGTTGACGCCGAGGGCGAAGCCGGTGGCGGAGATCAATTCCTTGCGGAAGCCGTCGACAAGGGAGAGCGTGAGGTTGCCGTGGGCGATGGTCGTGCCGAAGGGACTCTCGTTTTTGGCCCGCTCGACGTCGACGTGAATCCACTGGTCGTCGCCTGAAAGCCCAGCGAAGGTGTCGATGTCCTGCTGCGTGACGGTGCGCCACTCGCTGGGGCCGATCTCCTGCCGGAGCAGTGCCTGCATCCCCTCCACACCCTGGATCTCGACGCTTGCCACGGCGCCAGTCTAGTCGAGCTCGAGCGGGCCAAGGTCGGCTCGTTTCGGGCCACGTTTCCTTGGAACGCTCCTCTCACGACTGAAACCTGTTGATGAGGGGATATGGGGGTAGAGATGCAGAAGCTTCGACGCCTAGCTCTTGCCGCGCTGCCGTGTGTCTTCTTCATCCTGCCCTCAAGCGGCGTCGCTGCGCCGAGCTGCGGCGAAGGCCCGGAAACCGCCGGCACGACGATCGTCGGCACGCCCTGCGCCGACACGATCCGCCTGCCTCGCAGCGTCACCACGGTCTACGGCGAAGGCGGCGACGACGTCCTCTACGGCCAGCGCGGCAACGACAGCCTCTTCGGCGGCGAAGGCAACGACCGGCTCTACGGAGGGGTCGGCGACGACCGGCTCCGCGGCGGCCCTGGCGACGACCGGCTCTCCGGCGGGTTCGGCGCCGATTCCCTCGACGGCGAAGGGGGCAACGACTTCGACCGCGGCGACGCGACTATCGACGCGATCGGCGACTCAGGCGGTGGCAACGACACCATCAGCTTCGCCACCGGGGTGACGCCGGGCTTCCCCAATACGGGTTCCTTCTTCACCGACCGCGGCTTCCCGCCCGGGGCCGAGGGACGCGGCGTCTACATCGAGCTCGGCGACGATTTCGCCAACAACGGCGGGGCCCCCTCCGGAGGCGGTTTCGACGTGCCGCTCGAACCGGCGACCGACTTCAGCGACTTCGAGACCGTGATCGGCACCCCCTTCCCGGACTACATCGTCGGCACCTCCGGCCCAGAGACCTTTTACGGGGGCGGTGGCGCGGACCTGATCGACGGCGGCGGAGGCGGAGACGTCGCTCACGGTGGCGCCGATGAAGACGGCTGCGTCGACGTCGCGACCGAGGACTGCGAGCTTTCCAGCGAAAAAATCAAACTGCGTGCCCCCGGGTCGATCGCGGTTGGCGTCATGGCCCCGGGCGGCCCCGGGCGGCCCGCCGCCTACCTGGCCGGCAGCGACAAAGACGATCGCGTCACGGCGAGCTACGGGGCCGGGGCCGTGACGTTCACCCTCGGGGCTGGCAGCGAAGGGCAGTTCGACGCCGCCGAGGCGGCCGCCGGCGGATGCTCCGCGCCGAGCGGCGGATCGGTCTCCTGCCCAGTGCCGGAAACCCCCGACTCGATCCTGCTCGCCGGCCTGGGGGGCGACGACGAGCTCTCCGCGCCTGGCCTGCCCGAAACCGTCTCGGTCGTCGTCCTGGGGAACGAAGGCGGCGACTCCCTGACCGGCGGCGAAACCGAAGACGCCCTGATCGACGGTGCCGGCGAGGACATGGCGAACGCCGGCGGGCGCGACGACGCGCTGCCCAACAACGGCGGCGCCGACCAGCTCCACGCCGGCGCCGGCGAGGACCTCTTCATCTCCAACGCGGCCTGCGACGGCGACCTCCTCGACGGCGGCCCCGATCGCGACAACGCCAACTGGGCCAACTTCGAATCCGGCGTGACGATCGACATGGCCCACCATGTCGCCGGCCTGATCGGGCCGCAAGGGGAAGCGCGCTGCGACAACGCCAGCGAACTCACGAGCCTGCAGGCGATCGAGGACATCGAGGCCACCAACGGCGGCGACAACCTGATCGGCGACGACGGCCCCAACCAGCTGCTGGGCCGGGCCGGGCCGGACAACTTCTTCGGCGGCGCCGGCAACGACCTGCTCTTGGTCAACTCCGGCGACTCCGACCCGACCGTCGACTGCGGCGAAGGCTTCGATACGGCCCTGATCGACTTCGCCCCCATCGCCGACGGCCCGCCCGCCAGCTGCGAGTCGGTCGAAGAACGCGCCCCCAACAGCTTCCGCCCGCCGGACACGCCTCCCGACCCGGAACCGGAACCCGAGCCGAAAGAAAACGCGCCGCCGCCGCCTCCGACGGCGCCCGTACGAAAAACGACCGAACCCAAACGCACCTCGTCCGAGCCCGACCGCTTCCCGCCCCTGACCCGCCTGGGCCGGCGTCCCGCGGCGCTGCTCTTCACCTCGGGCCGGCACCGCCGTGTCTCCTTTGCTTTCGCGTCCGAGCCGGGCGCCCGCTTCCGCTGCCGCCTCGATCGCAGGCCGTGGCGCCCCTGCACCTCCCCGCGCGCCTATCTCGTCGCCCCCGGCCGCCACGCCTTCCGTGTCTTCGCGATCGACGCCGCCGGCAACCGCGACCGCTCGCCCGTTGTGTTCAAGTTCCGGGTCCGTTTCCGGAGAGCCTAGGAGGGGAGGGCCTGCAAGCAGAGTGCTCGCGCTCATGCGATCAACCTCACTTCGAATTCGGGGACGATCGACGCGCCGCTGCCGTCGAGCAGAGCGAGGATCCGGGTCACGTAGGCCTGCGTCTCGGGAATCGCGGGCACGCAGTCGCAGGCTTCGACCGGCGCGGGGCCGGCGTTGTAGGCGGCAAGGGCGAGCTGCGGGGAGCCGAGCTGGCGGATCAGGTCGGACATCAGGTGCGCCTGCGCATCCATCGCTTCGACCGGGTCGAAGGGGTCGCGAAGCCCGTAAGACGCGGCGGTGGCGGGCATGAACTGCGCCATGCCCTGGGCGCCGGCCGGGGACGTCGCGAACGGGTCGAAGTTCGACTCCGCCATCAGCTGGGCGGCGAGCAGGGCGGCGGAGACGTTCCAGTGCGCGGCGGCCCTCAATAGCGGGGCGCGAAAGCGGGCCGGTACGAATTCCGGCAGGCTGGCGCCGGCGAGAGTGCCGTCTCCCCCGCCCGCGGCGCCCGGCTCGGTCGCGGCGACGGCATTGCCAGCCTGCGAGCAGGGGGGCGGCGGGCGATCGAATCCGTAGTGCTTCGAGGCGTCCTAGCGCTATAGCGCGAACAGCAAACGAAACTGCCGCCTCCGAAAGAAGGATGGCGAGGTCGACCTCATGCTCCACGAGTGCCTCTTCGAACATTTGGGCCGAGGCGACCCTGCCTCCGTTCATTCCCCGACGGGTGATGAATCCTTCAGTTAACTTTGGCGAATAGGTCGAAGCCAGACCGGTTGGCGAGAAAGGCTCACCGCCCTCCCTGCCGCTCGTATTAACGAGTGTCAGGATTTGCCTTTCGCAACTCCGCTTCGCAAATTAACCGAGCAGCCGTTTCGGCGGGCTCTGGCAAGTTACTTGTGAGGCTTTTAGCGACTGCAGATACCGTTGCTTCCGTTTCCAGAAGATGTGCAGCGTCCTCGATATCGAACCCCCGGCACATGTTTCGCGCCCAGCGCTTTACTGCGCTGAGATCATTCACATCGACAACACGTGCAGAATCCTCTTCGCGCCTCATTGCAATCGTTTCGTTAGCGAGCTCTTTATGAAAGACCCTCTGGCCATCGCTACGATCACCCGAAAACGCTAGCACAGTTCCAAGGCATGTGCATAGGACAACCACTAGCATCGTCGCTAATCTCCTACGCATCAGGGCAGTAGTGTTCAAATTCGACCGGATATCGATACGTTTCTTCGGCATATTGTCGTTTATCACTCCCCCGCGGCAGCCACGATACCCTAACCCTCACGTCGAAGTAACCGCTCGAAATCCGATTGCATGGAGTAATACTTGTTGCACTGCCACTTGTACTGTGTGTACATTCGCGGCGTGGGCAGGTGGTCGACGAACTGGGTGAAGGTTTGACTGGAATGGGCTCGTACGGGACAGGTGGTCGCATAACGCCACCACGAATCTGAATTGAAAGGCGTCGATCACGCGTATTTCCAGAACATGTGGCGCTCCCGCTAACTGTAAATGTAACCGTCGAGTACAGACCGTGCCTTAGACTACGAATCTTAGCTTTTCCTCGATGGACTTGACATGCTTTTTCCCCGCTTAGATCAAGTCCATTGACGGGATCAGCATTTGCGTAGTCATAAGCATTCGCCGACCCACCCTGCACCGGATCGACCGAGATAAAGCGACCTATCGCGGGCACATAGCTCCGGACTCCCATTTGAATCACCCCGGAAGGCAATTCTGAGCGGCGTGACTTGCCACCTAGCCACCCATAGCGACCGGCGCTCCCTTTCTTGGGATTGCCAAACTCATCGAATTCGAAATTGGCGGTCGGTTCTTTTGCCGAAAGGCTAAGGCTTGCTGTCGCGACCACATCGCCATGCAGGTTGGTGAGCTGGAGACTCGTCGTGCCGGAGCTTTCTTGGATAGCCGCCAGTCCACCGCTGATCCCGCCGACACTTCGCGTCCACGTGGCGCCACGTTCGGTCCAGGCCGTCGAATCGGACGCCATCGAGTAGTGGAAGGTTTCGGTTCCCGTTTTGGTCCCTGTCTGGGTGACCTGGCGGGGGCGACCAACGGCGTCGAGTTGGTAGGTATTCGTCAATCCAGCTCCAGACTGGCTCGCAACCATGTCGTTGCTGAAGAATGTGGTTTCCAGGGTGCTGCCCCCTGCCCATTTGGCCGGTAGTTTCGCAATGCGGCCAAAGGGGTCGTATGTAACGGCTTCGGGTCCGATGAGCCGATCGGCGGCATCGTATTTGTATTCCAGGCTGGTCCCCGTGGATTTCGTGTCGCAAGCGCCACCGACACCAGGCGCACGGGTCGTCATTTTCGTTCGGTTGGAATCCTTGCCCGCTTCATTTTCGAAGAAGTACTGGCGGGTCGTGCAGCTTCCGCCCGTCGTGTCCTGGGTCATCGTCAACCGGCCGGCATTGTCGTAGCTGTATTGCTGGCTTGAGCCCAGGCTTGTCTGGGAGAGGATTTGGCCACGAATCGACCGTTCGTTGCTTTCTTCGACCCAGGTGCATTTTTCCGAGCAGCTAACGGTCTTCGTGTAGCTCAGTTTGGTCGCTTCCCCGGCTTCGTTGTAGGTCGTTTTGGCGACCAGCCCGTTTGGCAATCCTTCTTCGAGCATCTTGCCGTCAGCGTCATAAGAGGCCGTGAACGTCCCCGCCGCCGAATCGGTCATTGCAACTAGGAGGCCAGAGTTTTCGTCGTAGCCGAAGGTCTGAGTTCCCTTGCCGTCGAAGATGCTTTCGGGACGACCGAGCAGGTCGTATTTGGTTTTCGAGGTGCTGCCATCTGCGTCCGTGTATTGGACTGGGCGCCCGAGTTCGTCATAGGCGATCGCCACAGCTTGGCTGTCAAAGCCTTCGCATTTGGTTTCGCAGGTGAGCTTCTGTTCTAGGGGGAGGCCAGTAGTTCCGTTGTAAACGATTTCTGTGGGTGGCATTTCGGTCCCGCCGCCCGTCCGCCAGCTCTTGATCGGCCGACCGGCTCCATCGTATTTCTTGAAGGTCTTGCGGGTCTTCCCAGCTTCTTCCTTGCCCCCAGGGCTTTCGATGATTTCTTCGGGCTGGCCAAGCCCGTTGTAAGAGACATATTTAGTCCACAGAATTTCCGGCTGTCCCGCCACTTCGGGCTGTCCGCCCGGTATTACGAGGCAGGGCAGACCTGCGAGTTTCGGATTCATCCAACACTGTTCTGGGCCCACCGCATTAGCCTTGTAGTAGTAAGTCCGAGTCTGATGGGCGTCGTATCCTTCTTTCGGCTCACCGGGAAGGCCCCGTTCCACCAATTGACCTGTTTCTTCGTTGTATTTGAGGCGTGTGCGCAGGTTTAGACCTTTTGGGTCGACGATTGTCATCGTCGGCTTCCGCAGGTTCCAGTTATATTCGGTTTCCGTCACTTTCGATTCAACATCTTCGCCGTTTGTCAGCCTGGCGCTAGTCGTTTCGGTAGTCGGCAATGCGTAGGGCGAACTTCCCGCTGGCACCGCTGGCGCGTTCTGGTCGTACTGGAGCACGGTATGAGCGCGGGCTTCCGCCGCCCCGCCGGATTCAAGGCGGATTTTGTGCAGCGGTCCCAGCGATTCGAGCAGCTCGGTTCCGTCAGCGGAATACTTGAACTGTTCGTCCAGATTCTGCGACTTGGCGACCGATTCTCCGCTAGCCGCGAGGGCGAGAAGGCGATTCTGGGGAGAGAGGGAGCGGACGACATTGCCGTGCTGGTCGGTTTCCGAAGTCATTATCGACGAGCCGCTGATACCCGGTACCTGCGGTGATGCAACGTTGACTGCGTAACCGTCGGGGTCCATGTAGGTGACGGTCGCCTTCGAATAGCTGCTCGGAGGGGTGCTTGGGATTTCGCTCGGTGGGAAGACCGCTGTCGCGTCGACCGGGTAGTCCTTCTGGCCCCATTTGGCTACGCTGGCCGCGCTCATGTCATAGGGAGCGCTACTGCCTTTGATCGGTATTTCATAGGCGATCGTCCACTGCGCAGTCGACGGACCTTTTCGAGCAAGCTGGCGCGTTTTACCGTCGCCAGGCGGTCGCCCCTGCCCAGGTAGCCTTCGGAGTATTCGAATGTCCAAGGTTTCAAGCCGGGCGGAGTCAGTGAAGCGAGATTCAGGCCGTACCCGTAGGTATAGGTCTCTTTCAAGGCCGGCGATGTCCTTGGGTCCCACTCGGAAATCAGATAGCCATATTTGTCGTATTCATATTGAGCTACTACTTTGGCCTGAGAAGCTTGCCCTGAACTGTTGTAATAGGTGATCGAGGTCAACTCTTCTTCGGTGTAGCACGCGCATTCCGAATATTGCAACGTAAGGGTGCGGCAACCCGGGGTTTCCGTCGCAGTCGCGTCGTTGCAAGTCACCCCGGGCACCGAGGGAGCAATCATCTTTGTCAGCCGAAGGAAGCCACCCAAAGGACTTGAGTAGACCATGCGAACCGATTTGGCGGTTGCCTGCCAAGACACCGATTCGACCCGGTATATCCCGTCGCTAAAGGGAGAGAAGACTGTGTGCGTGCCTTGCGGGCTGGCCAGTTCGTAGCTTGTGCTCCCCCCTGCTTCGTGCTTTGTAAGCACGTATTCCTTCATGTATTCGGGCGCAATGTAGTTGCCCCCCTGCACTTCAAAAGCGGCGACACCGCCTTCATTGTCGAGAATTTCGATCCAGTCGGAGGGCGGAAGCGCTTCTTCGATCATGCATTCTTCGTGGCTCCAGCCTTCTTCTTCGCATTCTCTGTCGTATTGCGCCGGCAGGCCGGGATCGTGATGCTCATGCAGCTCCGTCCACGCTTCTCCTTCGAAGCCCGCTTCCGCCGGGGCGGAGGAATGCCACATCGAACCCAGCACGGATGGGTTACTTCCCACCTCGTTGTGGAAGTTCGATCCGTAGGTGCGAGTGAATTCGAGATTCGCCTCTGAGCCGGGCACCGGGATGGACACGTCGGTTCGGCTGACCGTGAACTGGCCTGTCAAGAGGTCGAGGTTGGCAGGCCCTACCTGCTGGGTCGCGTCCGTTGGGGCGCCCTGCTCATAAGGAAGAACAATTGCTTCGGTCGCTACCGGCTCGGTTGCTCCCGCCGCTTTCGTGCCTCCATCGAAGACAGCCCTGAACCTATACGGGTCCTGCCCCAGGACGATGTTGCAGTGCTCGAGGTTGAAAAAGACGGGATCGTTGCGGCCAGGGTTCTGGCTGACGGGCAGCGGCCAGGACACTTCTTTTTCTTCTTTGTCGATTACGCATTTGGTCGGGATGTTGTGAAAGATTTGAGGATAGGCCGGGTTTGTGTATTGGAACGTAACGCCGGTCACGCCACCGCCTTGAGGAGCCGTCCCCCATTCAGCTTGCAGGGTGATGTAGCTGGCTGTTTTGTCGCCTTCGGTCGGCGAGGTCATTTTGCTGGTCGAAGGCGCGGGCGGATAGATGGCGGGGTTGAAGACGTACTTTGCCGGAGTCTGGTCGGCTTCGCCTTTGGCGTTTGTCGCGACGACGACGAAGGTGTGCCAGCCTGGCGTCGGGTGTTCGGGCAGTGTGTAGGGAGATGTACAGGGTTCCGTCGGCGTTTCGCCGTTGTCGAGCCCGCACTTGAAGGTGGAGCCGGACTGGCTCGATTCGAATTTGACCGGAGCGGGGGCTTCGGTGGCCAAATACGTCGGAGTGGGCGAGGTAATCTTGGTCTGAGGACGGTTCATCGTGGTGAAGGTTTTGTCCAACCCGTAGACCGGCAACCCCCCACTGTTATTTGCCTCCAGTCGATAATGGTAAATGGTTCCAGCTTTGAGTCCACTGAGGTAGACGGACAGTGGAACGGACGTGGTGCCCGCACCTGCCAATTCAGGTTGTGTGGGGACCACTGATCCGTAGGATGTGGTCGTCCCATATTCGAATTGATAGTTCGTACTAGTGCCATTGGGGTTTACGCTTCCCGCAAGTATCACTTCCGTTTCGGTCGCCGCATAGGCACCTTCGGTCGTGACGGTCGGCAGCTTCGGCGTCGTGAAGGTTTTGTCGAGTCCGGGGGTCGTCCCGAAAGTATTGGTCCCCGAGACGCGGTAGTGGTAGGTCGTGTTGCCTTTCAGGCCGCTGATCGCTTTGCTCACCGCGACGTTGGTCGTGCCCGAGCCAGCGCTTTCGGCGGTGGCCGGCACTTTGCTCCCGTAAGCGGTCGTTTCCCCGTATTCGAACTGGTATTTGGTTTCCGCGCCGTTGGGATTGACCTGGCCTTTCAGGGTCGCCGTCGTTTCGCCTACCGAGCTGGCCGCTTCGGTGGTGGCGCTCGGTTTGAGGCCGTAGACGACCGAGAGATAGGGCCGTTTGGAGGAGTCGGTGGCGGCGCTGCTGTTGAAGGCCGCCCAGCTGTCGGTGCAGCCGGGAGGGGCGCAGCCTTCCTCGTTCTTCAGCTTGACCACTAGGCCCTGGTTGCTCATCGTGCCCGAGACCCAACCTTGGACGATCGGCGCTAGGCCTTTGCTGAAGAGCCACCAGCCTTCGAGTTCTTTTCGTTCGCTGGTGAGGATTTCGGCGCCTTCAGCGCTGAAGGTGCCGCCGGAGGTGGTCCAGTTCGTGGTCGCGTTCGCTTTGGTCCAGGTGACGCTGGAATCCCAGCTTTGAGTCACCCGGCGAAGCTCTACCCCGCTGAGACCTAGAGGTTCGTAGGGGGCGAAGAGGCCCACGGTGGCTTCGCCGATGACCGCACCGGAAGGGATGGAAGAGGTGTCGAACCTGAGGACGGAGCGTTCGCGTTCTTGGACGGCTTCTTTGTAGGCGGGCTTGAATTGGGCGCGCAGCTTGTTGAAGCCGGTCGAGCCGCAGCCGACGTTTTTGGCGGTCGTGGTGTTGTAGAGGAGGTAGTCGCAGTCGAGACTGGGGCTCGGCACCGTCAGGGTGGGGTCCAGACGGATTGGCATGACCCGTTCGGGGCTTTCGATCCAGTCGCGATCGGCTTCGACGGTGAGCAGCCATTCCCTGGTTCCCCTTTCTTCCAGTCTGTATTCGATTGCGTCGGAGACGGCGGGCAGCCCTGGGGTGGAGTCGAGCATGATCGGCCCCGGCAGCACGAAGACTTGCTTTCCCTCGTCGTCGAGAAAGATGATCGAGCCGTCATCGCGGCGCTGGGCGGTCAATCCGGTAGAAGCTTTCAGCAGGTAGCTGAATTTGCTCGGCTGGGAAGAATCAGCAAGAACGATGTCCTCCTTGAGGCCGGTGGCGAGGCTTGAGAGTTCGAATTCGAGGTCGCCGTGGTCTGCTTCATAGCTCGCGGAGTTGTCTTCGACTTCGGCTGGTTTGGTGTCGGTGCTGAGCAGTTCGCTTGAGAGCCAATCGTCCCCACTCGAGACCCGCACCGCCCCAGCATCGAGCTGCTCGGGAAGGGCGAGGTCGAACCTGTTCTGGCCGTTTTCAAGCGCCGAGCCGTCCCCCTTTTGAAGGTCTTCCCCGATCGGGTGCCAGTTGCCTTTGTCATCGCGGTAGTTGACCGGCTCGGGGTAGATCCTCGTTTCGAGCTGGCCGCTGGGGAGGCTGAAGGTTTCCGAGTTGGCGGTGGGGTCGAGCACGCTTCCCGCTTCGGCTGCAAGCGAGCCGCCTTCCTGAGCGCCGCTTTCCTCTTGCTCAGCAAAAGCGATGCCCGAGCCCAAGACGAGCAGCATGACCAGCACGAATCCGACGAGCCTTATCCCCTTCACTGAACGTCTCCCCTTCGTTTGTTGATTCCCTGCCGAGTCCGCAGGACTCAGTGCGCTTGGACTCCGTAAGCGCTGACGGCACCACTCTCTGGTAGGTGACTCTTGCTTTCTCCGCTCGCTGCCGTTAGGCAGAAATGAAGTTCCGGCCAATAGACCACTTCTGCGACCCCTGCCTTCACGAGAGTGGACAAGTGGTACTCGATCGCCTGAAGCGGCTTGGTCCCATCCCAGATTCCGTAAAGCTCGGCCGAAGTCATCGGGCGGTCAAACTCGCCCATCACCGCGATCATCAAAGCCTTGGTCTCGCTCACGATGGGCCGGGCGTCCTTCGGTCGAGGACACCCGGCCCTATCGTCTAGCGCCTCACAGTCCCCAAGAGGGGAAGGGAAAGGGAGTGCAGGCATACGCCGCCGTCTTTGCGGAGAGCAAGCGGCGCGTCGCTGCTGGGCGGAAGTGTTGTGATTGGCAAACATGTGATGTGTTCTGCGCCCCGGACGACCGGCCCGGTTCCAGTGGGAGGAATCGTCCTGAGCCGTCCGGGGCAACTTCAAGGAGAACCAGTCCGGCAACTGACGACAGTTCCGAATCGTTGGCCTGCTCTTGAGTGGTGGAAGGTTTCAGATCGGTACGGTCTGGGCAACCTGAATTTGTCTACCGCTCTGCAAATTCCGAGTTGAAATACCCGCCCTCCGGCCTGCCTGGCCGGCCCCGCCTAAAAGCGAGAAACGCGACGACCTTCGTTACGCCGGTCTCGCCCGACTTCGCCATGCGGCTGGCTGCTTTAGCGTGGATCTTCTGCGCGCGCCTGTAGCTGGCCGTCATGTGCGCGTTCATCTCGCGCTCGCCTTGCGCGTCGAGGGTCGGCGCGCCCCAGATCAGAGCTACCGTCTCGTCCTCGATCAGTTTTCCGTTCTGACACGACGAAGTTGCCTCGGCCAAAACGCCCTGGACGATCGCGCCGCTCGCGTCGTCTCGATCCTCGTCCGACATTTCCCGATACACCTCGTCGCTGACCTCGGGCGGAACGATCGCGCGGTAGACGGGCCTCATCACCCCATCCACTTCCTTATGTCCCGCGAATTCGATGCAGCCGGACTCGTACAGATCGTGGATGTGATCGGTTACGGCCTTCACGTCTGCGCCGGTCATGTCGGCTATCTCGCCAGCGCTGAAATCGCCTTCGTGGAGGATGGAAATTATTTCGACCCTTAGCCAGTGATTGAGGGCATGGGTCATCGCAGGAACCGGCAGTCGCTTCCGATCTTTTCTTGGCTTCCTTCCCACCTTTCGTGCCGACACGTTCAAGTCGATTCCCTCCAATCAAGCTCATGCTCTTAGTCAGTTGAGCCAAAGCATAGGAGCAAAAGCTGGGGTCGAGTCGGCAAGGCAGCCACTCGTCAAATTCCAAGCGGTAGAAATATTCCTACTCTCTTCCTTCCCGTCCCGGCGGCAGAGCCGGGGTGACGACACGGGGAGGGAGGTGAGAGGGAATGACGGTCAAACCGGTCAACCCGGTCATTCCGCTGCTGCAAATCTTGAAGCAGCGATAGATGACGTGGCTGGTCCCGGCTGTCGCATTACCGGTGGTCGGGATCGGCCGACCTTCCCCCGAGAACAAGTGCAGCCGTCGGCGGAAGCCGGGAACGGCTTTATTGGCCTTCTGCGCTCCGCACGTTCTCGATCAGCGTTTCGAGCGGCATCGGCTCGGCCAAAGGCACCGGGCTACCCTCGGCAGCCGAGTAGAGGATCGTCCCGTCGCTGACCCTGAGATCGAGCTTTCCCTCAGCGACCAGGCTCGCGATCTGTCCTTGGACCAGCATCCCGTGGACCTCCCCATAGGCGAGGGCCAAATCCTCTGGGGTGAAGCCTCCCTGCCCTCGCGTGAGCGCTTCGCTCAGCAATCCGAGAAGCGCAGTCTTCGGGTCCATTCGAGAGAACCTAACCAATCGTCCCGATCTTGTCCCGCCCCGACCTACCCGCAAGCCAGCGCCGTGAGAGCGCTTGTCAAGGGCGCGAAGCGCCCGACCCCCGCAGGGGGTTTACAAGCGCGAGCGCGGTGCTTCAGTGGAGCGGGTCGGGGCGCTACCGGCCGATGCCGAAGCCTCGCTCGATGCCTCTCGTCCTCTCCCTGGACTTGACCCGCTGCTGCTCAAGGCCGAGCCTGCGCTGTGTCTCGACAAGCCTTCGCTGTGCGGCTTTCTGCGCCGCCCTCGCCACGGCGTCTTGCGGCTCGCGGCCGAAGGCGCTGCCCTTGTCCTTCACTCCGTGTTCGAGCCGGTAGCGCTCGACTCCCTGAACGCCTCGATCCCAGGCGCGGGCCTTGGTCGGATCGGCGGGCCTTCGCCCCAGCTCCTTGACTATGTAGGAGGGCGGCTCGATCCGGGCGGCCGTGAGTGCTTGAGCTGAGCGGGTGTCGAGAAGCTGGGTGGCGATTTCGGCCTCGCGCCGGACCTCCGTGCTCGGCGGCTCCATCTGCGCCAGCTTCGCCCTCTCCTCGGCCAGTCGTTCGGTAAGTAGCTGCTCCCTTTCGGTGGCATAGGGCAGCTTCTGGCGGCGCTCGCGCCAGCCGAGCGCTTCGACGGCTTCCCGGTCGGCGCTGGCCTGCTCGACCTGGCCGCGCCGTTCCTCAACCGCACGCACCTGACGGGCATGGCTCTCCTGGTGGCGGGCCTCGAAGCGGGCCGGGGTACCCAGCTCGTCCCGCCTCGCTGCCAGCTCCACGATGGGCAGCTTTGCCAGCTCGGCGCGTAGTGCCTCGTCGTGGGCGGCGGTCTGGGCGCGGTCGCGCTCGACCGCTTCGCCAAGGTGAGCGATGGGATCGCGCTCCGGCCCGCCGGGCGCGTACTCAGTGCGCTCGCTCTCGATCTCCGGCGTCGCGTAGAGGTAGGTCTTCTCGCGGGTGCGCGAGGTGGCGACGTAGGACTCCTGCTTGTCCATTGAGGGGTCGAACATCACGTAGGCCGTGTCCACGGTGGCGCCCTGGGCGCAATAGGTGGTCACCGCGTAGGCGTGCTGCAGGGCCGGAGCCTCGCCCCCCAAGGTGGTGCGGTCCAGGTAGTCGCGGCCGACCTCCACACGGCGGGCCTGATCGATGCCCTCAAGGACGATCCGCCCGCGCTCGGCGTCCACCTGGGCGACCTCCCAGCGCTCGCGGTTGTAGATGCCGCCGGCGCGGTCATTGACGCGCGTGATGACCTGATCGCCGGCAGCGAAGGGAGCGCCGCCGACCTCGATCTCCTCCGCGCCGAGCCTGCTTTCGGCCTTGACCAGCTCGCGCGCCGTCGCGTTCAAGCGCTCGACCTCGACGTTTCGCTTCGCCACCATCAGCGCGTCCTCGCCCTGGGAGTAGGAGCGCCACCAGTCCTCGACCATCGCCACGCGGCGCTCCTCGGCGGTTCCAGCGACCGTGACCCGCTCCTCGGATCGGTAGAGGTAAAGGGCCTCGCGACCATCGCCCTCGCGGATCAGCTTCGCCGCGTCGCGGTCGAGCTCGTGGTTGTGGCGGATCACTTCGTGCAGGTGGACGGGCTCGGTTCTCTCCGCGATCGCGGAGAACAGGCCGCCCGCCTCGATCGAACCAAGCTGCTCGGGGTCTCCGACCAGGACCAGCTTTGCTCCGGCCTCATCGGCGTGGCCGATCACTCGGGCCAGATGCTCGGTGCCAACCATGCCCGCCTCATCGACCAGGAGGACAGAGCGCGAGGAGAGGCCAAGCTCGCCGCGGTCAAGATCGCGAAGCAGACCCGCCACGGTCTGCGCCTCAAGACCCTCGGCGCTGAGGACGTTGGCCGCCCTCCAGGTCGGCGCCGCGGCGCGAAGCTCGAATCTGGCTTGCGCCCAGCCCTCGGCTGCCGCGACCGTGGCGAAGCTCTTGCCGGTCCCGGCCTCCCCGATCACGACGACGATGCCCTCCCGCCCTGCGAGCAGGCGCTGCACCATCTCGCGCTGATCGGGCTTCAAAGTCGGGCGGGCGGCGATCACCCTGGCGGCGACCAGCTCCCCGGCCTCGCCGCGAACCTCCTTCGCCATTCGCTTTGCGGCCTCAAGTGCCTGGCGCTCAAGCTCCCAGATGCGCTGGGTCGTGTAGCGGGTGCATTTGGCCGTCTCCGAGACCGTGACGACCGATTCGGAAGCGAGGAAGGCGTCGGCGGCGCTCTCGACCTCCTGGCCGGGCGCTCCGTTAGGGAGCAGGTTGGCGACGGCCTGGATCGCGTCGCGGCGGTCGAAGTGGGAGGCGTGGGCCGTTACCTCGCGGTCGAGTTGCTTCAGGGTCAGCTTGGAAGCAAGCTCGACCTGCTTGCCCATGGTCGCCGCTATGGCGCTTCGGTCCAAGCCGATCTCCTCGGCCTTGGCCTGCCAGCGCTCGCGCAGGTTGCCAAGCTCAAGCGCCTCCTTGGTCTTGCGCGTGGCGAGCGTCGCGATCTGCCGGGCGCGCTCGGAGGCATCGGCGCCGACCGCCTCGAGTATTTCCGCGCGCCGTGTCGAGAACGCCTTCAGCCACTCGTCGGCAAAGCCCTTGATCTCCGCGATGCCCTTGCGCGGCGGTTGCCACTCGACGCCGAGGCGGCGGGTCAGTTCGTGGCGCAGGTGGGCCTCGTAGATGTAGCTGGCGGTCTGAGCGTGTTCGAAGATCGCGGGGTGGTAGAGCCGGGTCCATTTGCCGTCCGGCCCCTTGGTCGCGTTGGCGATCAGCACATGCGTATGCAGCTGCGGGTCACCGTTGCGGGATGAGCGGTGGGTGTACCCGGCGGCGAGGAAGCCGTTGCCCTTGACGAACTCCTTGCCGCCTTTGCCACGGCGGGTCCAGCAAGCCTCGCGCTGCATGTAGCCGAGGGCGACTTCTACGGAGCGCCAGTGGGCGGCCTTGACCTCGGCGGCGGCCTCGGGACCGCCGAGTGCCCATGTGAGGGAGACCGACTTGGGGGCGGAGAAGGTGAGATCGAAGCCGGGGACCGGGCCTCGACCGTGGACAGCAACCAGTCCAAGCGGCTCCCCGGTGTCGGGGTTCATCCCGGTCAGCATCGCGACGAGTTGATCGGGTTCGACCTCGCCCGACAGGCCAAGCTCGCGGGCGGCGTCGCCCAGCCATTGCCCGGCCTCCTCGCCCTCGCCGGAGTAGTAGTCCTCGGCGCCTTCGGCGACCTTGGAGAGGTAGTAGCCCTCCTGGCCTTTTCCGAGCTTTCCAATGCTGAGCATCGGTAGCTATGCCCAAACGGGCGGCCGAATGCGCCGGTTTTTTCTGTTAAGAAGCGCCACCCCCTCGTACTCCAGGCAGGGCGGGCCGCTGCGTCACCGCGTCTTTGCCTTCGCCTCATACCTATAGGTCCACTGAGGGGGCTTTTTGATCCACTTCTTTGGGAAGCCGAGCGCGGGCGGCTCCGTGGCCCGGCGATTTGAGGAGTCGCCGGAGGGCTGTTCGGGCGGCTACGCGGTGTCGGGGATCACCGGGGGGTGATGTGGCGTGAGGGTGGTGGCTGTGGGTGCTGTAGGGCTGGCTGTAGGTGGCTGTCTGCCTGCCGGCTGGCCGGTCTGCCTCCTCTGGCTCTAGGTCCTAGCTGGTCTGTCTGTGGCTCTGACTGGCTGGGTCTATGGCTCTGACTGGTGGTCTAGCTGGCCTGGTGGCTGGCTGAAATTTGTGCGGGCCGCGAACCGGTCGCCGCTCGGCTTCAAAGAAGTGGATCAAGCACGGGCCGTGGCGGCACCACGGGGCATGAGGCGAAGGCAGAGGCCGCAGGCGAGCTTGGCGCGGAGACGCCGCCTTCGTTGTGTGAGGGCTGTGTGACCAATCCGTGCCGGAAAAGTGGCGCAAAAGGACGCCCTGAATGGACTACGTAGGTGTGCGAAAGACCGCGATGCAATGGCCCTCGGCGCTGGACAGCAGGGACGTGAGGGAAATAAGTGGATCAAAAGCCCGGTCCTCGTTTGACCTACAGAGCATGAGGAAAAACCCGACTCGCCAACTCGCGGGGGCGATTGAGGCTCGCGGCGGACTTAGAGAAAACCGACGGATGCGCCGCTCACTTTTGACATAGGGGCAGAGATGAGGGCCAAGCGAAAACCATCTGCCCCAGCCAGCGAGGCGATCTACCTAGACAGCGCCGCGCGAAGCCTCCAGGGCATCCTCAGTCGGCGGGATAGCCAACACGCCTACATCGTTCACGTCAGGAAAGATCGGAACGATGCCGCTGGCAAGGTGGCCCCGATTCGACGGAAGCTCCAACGGCGTTCCGAAGGCGACTATTCGAGTTCGACTCTCAAGGGGAACCCTCTTGCCCTTGCCAGCCGGGCGGACGATCACCGCAGCCAACAGGCTCCGTAGGAGGGTGTTGCGCTCATGGACGCTCAAGCCCTCCCATGCGTCAGCACCGCTCCCGAGCGAGGGGTCCACTGGGCGGCGCGCAAGCTCTGCATAGAGACCATCCTTTGCCGCCTCGACCTCCCGGCTTCGCTTCTTCGCGCCCGCTGCAAACGCCTCTGCGCCAACGTCAGCGGCACTTACAGCATCCAGATAGGCATCAAGCTCAAGCTCAGCCGCGGCGACAGCTGCCTGCGCCTGCGCGATGCCATCACCCTCCGCAACCTCAACCTGCAAGCGCTGAAGCTCGGCCAGAGCCACGCGCTCCACGTACTCCTCCAAGCGCTGAGCAACAACGCCGGCCTGAGCGGGGCATCGCTCTCCCGAATGCGCTCCCACGCAGACGTAGTTGTGGCCTTGCCTCTTGGAATTTTTGCCCCGGCCAGTGCGGGTCATGACGTGACCGCACGACGCGCAACGAACGAGACCCGCGAGCAAAGCAGGGCCCTGGGAGGAGCGGGCCGGCTTCGTGTTGCTTGCGAGCCTGCGCTGAACTTCGTCAAAGGTGCGTACGTCAATCAAGGACTCATGCGCCTCGGGGTTGACGTACTTGCCGACTCGCAGCTCCCCCAGGTAGACCCGATTTCGAAGAAGCGCCCGAACACCCCCCGGCGTCATCCGCAGTCGTCGCGCCAACTCGCTGATGGTCGCGCCTCCGAGGAAATCGCCGAAGGTCGCGGCGACCTCTTTCCGCTTCGCGGGATCAACCCTAAGCCTCCGGTCCTCTCCCTTCAGATAGCCACGCGGAAGCTGGCGGCGCTGCCAGATTCCGGCCTCCGTCGCAAATCGCCGCCGTTCGTCAAAACGCTCGGCGTGTTGCTCTCGCTCATGCGCGTCGATGCTGATGAGGAGATTGCGATGAAGTCGGCCGCTCGCCGTGCTGGTGTCGATGCCCTCTTTGATCGAAACGACCTCACCGCCAGCCGCCTCCACCCGGCTCCAAGTTCGCAGTTGCTCGGCAACGTTCCGGCCCAGGCGCGAGAGGTACGCGACGACGATCCCGGCGTAGATCCCCCGCTCAACTCCTTCGACAGCAGCGAGCAACGATGGGCGCTGCTCGATCGGCAAGCCACCGGAGACATTCAGCTCCGCAGGCAAGACCTCCACTCGAACGCCATTCGCCTTTCCCCACGCTTCAACCGCGGCGATCTGGTCCTCATCGGCATGGAAGCTGTCCGACCCTTGCTTCCGCTTGCCCAAGTGGCTGACCCGAACAACCGCCGCGTAAACCTTCATGGGAATATTATAGCGTTAACGATACTCGTAATGCCAGGCCTCCCAGCTGTAGCGCTGCACGAAGCCAAAGCGGCCCGCGTTACCCGCCAGCCAGCCATAGGCCTCTTCCGGGCCGAGATCGAGCTCGGTTGCGCAGCGGTGGAGCGAATGGCCGGGCGGCGCCACCCAGGTGGGATCGGGGTGGGCGGCGAAAAGAGCCGCCTGTTCGGCATCGGACCGAAATGCGGAATTGACGACGAGCGCGAGGCCCTCCGCCGCGGCCGCGGCCGACATGCGGTCGAACGCCGCGGCCACGTCGGGGCGCATGCCGTGACCCTGGCGGTAGGCGAGCGGGCCGCCGTAACCGCCACCGCTGGCCATGGTGGGAGCAGATGCGTCCACCGCACTCGCCGGAGCACCGGCTTCGGCGACCGCCGACGCTTCCGCCCGCGAGCGCTGCTTGCCCGCCTTGACCGCGGCCACGATCGAGGCCTCGACGCGCAGGGGGGCGAACGAGTCGCGGTCGGGAAAGGAGAGGCGCAGGCGCGATTCGGCGACGTCGTTGGCCTGCGCCGCCCTTGCCGCGGCCAGCCGCGCGCGCAGCAGGTAGGCCGCCTTGCCGAGGTGGCTTGGATTGGGCGAGCCGCCAGGAAGCCTGGCAGGCGAGAGCAGGCGGTCCAGGTCGTCGCGCATCGAGCGCGCTGCCGATATCGCGACCAGGTCAGCGGCCCGCTGGGCCCGCCCCACCCCCGTAATCGCTCCGGCGATCGCGACCAGCGCAAGTGCCCCGGCAAGCAATGCAAAGGCGCCGCCCAGGGCGAGCGGCAGAACTTGCCCGGCCTCTCGATTCGCGTCCACGCCGCGACCCTGACGCTCGCCGGCTCACCCGTGGTGCGTAAGAGCGCGCGACTTTGCGCCTCGAGGCGACCGAACCATTCGCGTCGCCGAGCCGTACGCCGAGTACCCACCCCGAGCAGAGGAGACGAGATGCAGCGTCGGCTCACGTTCCGCCCTTTTAGTCATCGCCTTCGCACGATCGCCATCGCCGTGGTCATCGCTTCGCTTGCCGTCATCGGCGTGGCTGTGAGCCAGGCCGCGCAATCGAGCAAGCGCGTCGCCGCCAAGGCGGAGAACCCGACGCTCGGCAAGACCGTCCTCACCACCACGAAGGGCCAAACCCTCTACAGCCTCAGCGTCGAGAAGAACGGCCGCTTTATCTGCACCGGGTCGTGCCTATCGGTGTGGCACCCGCTGCGGGTGCCGAGCGACACCCGGCCCACCGGCCCGGTCAAGCTGGGCACGATTGAACGCCCCGAAGGTGGCATCCAGGTCACTTATCGCGGCAAGCCGCTCTACCGCTTCGGTGGCGACACCAAGCGCGGGGATGCGCACGGCGAGGGAATCAAGGACGTCGGCACCTGGCACGCCGCGACCGTGCCAACCCCGCCCGCCGAAGAACCCGCTGAACAACCTCAGCCGCAGCCCGAAAACCCATACCCCTCCGGGTACTAGCCGACTCGGGCGGCGCGAGCTAACGGGCGCGCACGGAGGCGATCGTCTCCCGCAGCGTCTGCTGGGCGTCGTGGTGCGGCATCCAGTGCAGCTTGCGGCGGGCTCGCGTGGTGTCCATCAGGACGGGACGGCGAACGGCCTCGATCCAGGCTGCCTCGTCGGGCAGGAACGGCATCAGCGAGACCGCCTCGGCGGCGACGCCGACGGCCAAGTGCGGGGCCGGCACCGCGTGCCAGCCCAGCGCATGGGCCAAGTCGGAGATCGTCAACTGGCCGGGCCCGGCGAGGTTGTAGACGCCCGGAGGGCCATGACCGAGCACCGCTGCGGTGAGAGCGGTGGCGACGTCGTCGTGGTGGACGAGCTGGAAGGGAACGCCCGGATCGGGCAGCACCGGCCGCAGCTCGGGCACCTTGCCCAGCGCCCAGCGCAGCGGGCCCGGAATCCGCTGGCCCATCGCCAGCAGCGGGATCAGGTCAAGCAGCAGGGTCGCTTCCGGCCCGGCGACGATGCAGGGACGAAAGACGTAGGCCTCGGTGTCGCTTTCGGCCAGCGCCTCTTCCAGCTCGGCCTCGACCGCTGCCTTGTGGGCCGAGTAGGGATGGCGCGAGGTGCCCCGGATCGGCTCCTCCTCGTCGAGCAGGTCCGGCATGCCGCGGTGGAAGCCATAGGCGGCGACCGAAGAGGTGTAAACGAGCCGCTTGACCCCGGCAGCCGCGGTCGCCTCGAAGACGTTGCGCGAGCCGTCCAGGTTGACCTCGCGGCTCTCCTTGCCCCCGGCGACGATCGCGAAGGCGAGGTGGACGACCACGTCGGCGTCCTCGACCAAGGCTTCGACCGCATCCCGGTCGAGCACGTCCCCGCGCCGGTATTCGGTCTTTTCCCACCCCTGCCCGGCGAGGTCGAAGGGCCGCCGGGCCATGCCGATCACCCGCTCCACCTCCGGCGCCCGCTCGAGCGCCGAGATGAAGGCCCTGCCGATCTCTCCGGTAGGGCCGGTGACGGCGACGGTCAGCATGCCGCGATTCTGGCGAAATAGGGGCGGCGGCGATTGCCGAGCGCAGAAGCTGCAGTCAATTGCTCACGTCAACGATCTCGATCAGGTCCTCGACCCCACGCAGATCCTTGGCGTTGCGCGTGTAGAGCGGGAGGTCATGAGCGAGGGCGGTGGCAGCGATCATCAGGTCGATGGCCCTCCCCCCGCGGGGCTTGCGGCCGATTCGTTCCACCGCGGCATAGGCAACGCCGTACGCGCGAGCGCAAGTTGAATCAAAGGGAAGAGCTTCCATATTCGTCTCGACGAACTGAAGGTGACTTTGCCGACGCGCTCGGGTCAGCTCATCGCGGGCAGCATGCGGACCGGTTGCCAGCTCGCCGAGCGTCAAGGACGAAATCGCGACTTCGACCGGAAACAGCGATGCGTCAAGGCGATGGATATCCACCGCGACCGACGTATCGATCAGACCGCGCTCTTCAGTCAACCCAGTAGCGAGGCGTAGGGTCCTGATCGACGTAACGGTCGATGTCGGCTCGAAGCTCCTCGTAGTCGATGCTGGGAGCGTTCCGGAAGGCGGCGATGAGCTGCTTGGTCGGGACGAACTGGCGACGCTTGTAGGGGCGAAGCTCACCGACCGGCTTGCCGTTGCTCGTCACGATGAAGTCCTCGCCCGCGTCCAAGGCCCTCATCACCTCGCCGCTGTTGTTGCGCAGCTCCCTCTGAGTCAATTTCCTCGTCATCCTCCCCAGCGTAGCACGCGTGCGCCACTGAAATTTGGCTTTCCAAAAGGGGTTGGCGAAGACGCCCGGGAAGACTACCCGGTGCATCCGGGGGCAGCACGCCGAAGAGCGCTCGTCGCGCCGGTACCCACGCCAGCGGCCGCTTCAGCACCCGGACGAGCAGGCCGCGCTCACGAAGCTCGCCCACGACGAGGGCGGTGAGAGACCGGTCCACGACGAGGTCGGCACAGAGCAAAACACCGTTGACGCCAAGGCCGGCGTCGAGAAGGTCGCGACAGGAAGCCGGCGGAACGTGGAGCACCGCGACCGAGTCGCGGACGAGCGGCAGGGCGGCCCGAACGTCCTCCAAGCCCTCCTCGCCGAGGTCGACCGCCAGGTGGCAGGCCTGCCCCCGCGACGCTGCCCGCAGCGCGGGCAAGTGCACCGCAAGCCGCTCCTCCAGCTCGCGCGCCCCGCTCGAGGCGATCAGGGTCGGGCGCGGCGGCCGGCTACCGGCGTCGATCAGGAGGCCCGGCCGGTCGGGCTCCGAGCCGGCACAGGCGAGCGCGGCGGCGGCCGCGCGCGAGCCGCCAGCTTCCCCCACGGCGGTGACGAGGACAACGCGGCGGCTCATCGCTCCCTCGGCATCGCGTAACCGCTGCTCGCCACCGCAAGGTGCTCACCGATCGCGGCGATTGGCGATGGCGGCGGCAGCCGTACCGTCACCTCGCCCCCGCGAATCGCGACCTCGGCCCGCTCCTGCGCCCACTGCGGCAGCGACTGCCTCACCGCGGGCTTGGCGGGACGCCCGGCGGCGAGGGCGAGCGCCCCCGCCTCGGCCGCGCCGTCGGCGAGAAGCAACGCGTAGCCGGTTAGGAGCAATTGCAGCGCCACCGACCCCGCCAGCGCCAGCAGGGGGATCGCCGCCAGCAGCTCCACGGTGGCTTGGCCCCGGCTGCCGAGAGGCTCCCTAGCCATCGCCCAACCCGCTGCGCGCGCTGACCTTCAGCCTCGGCACCGCCGGCAGCAGGCGCGGAACGACCACCTGTACTGCCACCCCCTCTCCCTCCTTAACCTCCGCCGCCTCGCGCAGCGAAGAGGGCAACGCCCGGAGCGCCGCGGTGCTCGCATCGCCGCCAACCAGCGCCGCCCGTGCGCCGGCTCGCGCGGCAACGCCCGCGGACCAGAGAGCCTGCCCCACCAGCGTCAGCTGCGCCGCCACCAGGACCGCCAGCAGCAGAAAGGGAACCGCCGCGACCAGCTCGACCGAGGCGGTCCCTTCCTCCCTGTGGCCTGAGCTGCTGGCGGTCCGGCGCGGCACGCGGCAACCGTCGCAAGGGCGAGCGCACCCGTGGCGCGCTCAAGCGCGCGGATCGAGGGCGAAAGCGCTCAGTAAGTGTTGGCGTCGATCCAGATCCGCCAGATCGCCGCCACCGAGGCGCCGAGCAGGACGATCCAGACCAGGGTCCCGCCCCCACTGGAGAAGAGCTCATCGCTGCCGGCGATCAACAGCGCGATCACGCCGAACGCCGCGTAGAGGATCCCCCTGCGGGCATCGGTCAGGGTGGCGAGCGTCAGCTGGTTCTGGCGACTGAGCACGAAGAGCATCCAGGCGAGCGCGGCGAGGAAGCCCATCGTGATCGCGGTCAGGATCGCTTCGGCGACGTTGCCGCCGTGCGGGGCGAAGGCGACGGCCAAGGCCAGCACCATGACGATCGCGACGTTACGCAGCGTACGCACACCAAAAGTGTAGTCCCGCCCCGCGCCCGCCAGGGCCCAGGGACTTACTTGCTGGACATGATCACGATGCCGAAGACGACGGCCGCGGCCGTGACCAGGCCCGCCAGCGCCGCCGTCATCGCGGCCGCTCCCGCCGCCAGCGGGCGCTCTGCCCGGCTCAGGTCGGCGAAGCGGGCCGCGCCCCAGATCCCGACCGAGAAGACGACCGTGATGCCGACCCCCGCGAGCAACGAGGCGATCACGGTCTCGATCAGCTCCTTGGTCTGGACGATCACCGCCATCTCAACCACCTAGCTGACCGGCACCGGTGCGCCCTGTCGCGAGCGTCGCGCGAAGACCGCGACGATCAGCGAGATCGACATCAGGCTGACCAGGATCGGGCCCAGCGCGCCGTCGCCGAAGATCGCGGTGAGGCCGTAGGCGAGGGCGCCGATCGCGGCAGCGGCCGGCAGGGTGAGCAGCCAGGCGGTGACGATGTTGCCGGCGACCCCCCAGCGCACCGCCGAGACCCGCTTGCCGGCCCCCGCCCCCATCACCCCGCCGTTGATCACGTGCGTGGTCGAGAGCGGGAAGCCGAAGTGAGTCGAGGTGAGGATCACCGCCGCGCCCGCACCCTGAGCCGAGAAGCCCTGGGCGGCGTCCATCTTGATGATCCGGGTGCCGGTGGTGCGGATGATCCTCCAGCCACCGCTGTAAGTACCCAGCGCGATCGCCGTTGCCGACGCGACGATTACCCAGAGCGGCGGATCGGCGTTGGCCCCCAAGGTCCCGTTGGCGACCAGCGCCAGGGTGATCACGCCCATCGTCTTCTGCGCATCGTTGGTGCCATGGGCAAGCGCCAGCATGCCGCCGGAGATGATCTGCCCGTAGCGGAAGCCCCGGGTCACCGTGCCCGGCCGCTGCTTGCCGACGATCCGGTAGACGAGCCCGATCGCGATTCCCGCCGCCAGGAGGGCAAGGATCGGGGCGATCACGGCCGGGATCAGCACCTTGCCGACCAAGCCATCGGCTAGCACCGCGTCGAAGCCGGCCGCGGCCACCGCAGAGCCGACGACACCGCCGATCAGGGCGTGCGAGGAGCTCGAGGGCAGGCCGAAGGACCAGGTGACCAGGTTCCAGGCAATCGCCCCGATCAAGCCGGCGAAGACCACGGTCGGGGTGACCACCGCGGAGTCGACGACGTCGTTGGCCACGGTCGCCGCCACCGAGATCGAGATGAAGGCGCCGGCGAAGTTGAGCAGCGAAGCGAAGCCGATCGCCACCTGCGGCCGCGCCGCCCCGGTCGAGATCGAGGTGGCGACCACGTTGGCGGTGTCGTGGAAGCCGTTGGTGAAGTCGAAGGCGAGTGCGGTGACGACGACGATGACGAGGATGACGTCGGAGCTCATCCCGGCTCAGCTGTTCTTGATCACGATGCCCTCGATGATCTGGGCGGCCGTCTCGGTCGCGTCGATCGCGTTCTCGAGCACGGCGAACATGTCCTTCCACCGGATCACGACCATCGGGTCGATCCCGTTGGAGAAGAGCGAGGCGACGGCGTCGCGAGAGATCCGGTCGCCCTCGTTCTCCAGCCGGTGGACTTCGATCCAGTACTTGTCGAGATCCTTGAAATCAGGCAGGTGCTCGAGGCCCGCCGCCAGCTGCTCGCAGGAGCCGACCAGCACCCGGGTCAGTTCCTGGGCCTGGGCCATCGGCGCCTCGATCTTGTAAAGGCCGAGGAAGTCGGCCGCCTCCTCGGTGTAGTCGACGATGTCGTCCATCTGGGTAGCGAGCCCGTAGATGTCCTCGCGGTCGATCGGGGTGACGAAGGTCGAGTTGAGCCGCTGGACGATGTTGTGGGTGATCTGGTCGCCCTTGTGCTCGGCATCGACGATCCGCTTGGGAAGATCGCCGGCGTCAGGCCAGACCGCCATCGTCTGGTCGAGCAGCCGAGCCGCCTCGAGCGTGTTCTGGCCGGCCTCGATGAAGAGATCGAAGAAGGTTCGATCGCGGGGCAGGAGAGAGAGGCGCGGCACTGTGCCAATCCTATTGGTCAGCCAGACGTTGCAGCGAGCTGCTCGGCGGCGCGAGCGGCGTGACGCTCGCGCAGCTCTTCCTGAACGCTGCGGCGCCGCCCGTTGTCCGGTACGCGCCGGGTCCAGCCCCCGCCTGCATCCAGCTCCCAGGCGTTGGCGTTGTCGGCGAAGCAGCGCTCGAGCACGTCGACCAGCTCGGCCCGCAGGTAGGGGTCTTCGACCGGTGCGACGAGCTCGACCCGGCTGTCGAGGTTGCGCGGCATCAGGTCGGCTGAGCCCATCAGGACGCGGGTCTCCTCGCCGCGCTGGAAGGAGTAGATGCGGGAGTGCTCGAGGAAGCGGCCGACGATCGAGACGACGCGGACGTTCTCCGAGACGCTCGGTACGCCCGGCCGCAAGCAGCAGGTGCCGCGCACGTTGAGATCGACCTGGACTCCCGCGCTCGAGGCCTCGTACAGCGCCCGGATACAGGCGGCGTCAACCAGCGAGTTCATCTTCAGCGCGATTCGCGCCTCCTCCCCCGCCTTGTGCGCCTCGACCGTCACCGCGATCTCCTCGAGGATGCGATCGCGCATGGTCGTCGGCGAGACCAGCACCTTGCGCGACTCGGCCGGGCGCCCGTAGCCGGTGAGGAAGTTGAACATCTCGGCGACGTCGGCGCCGATCTCCTCGTCGGCGGTGAAGAGGCCGAGGTCGGTGTAGAGGCGGGCCGTGGTCGGGTTGTAGTTGCCGGTGCCGATATGGACGTACTCGCGCACCTTGTCCCCCTCGCGACGGGCGACGAGGATCGCCTTCACGTGCGTCTTCAGCCCCGGGATGCCATAGACGACGTGGACGCCGGCCTCCTCCAGCGACTTGGCCCAGTGGATGTTGGCCTCCTCGTCGAAGCGGGCCTTCAGCTCGACCATGCAGACCGCCTGCTTGCCGCGTTCGGAGGCGCGAATCAGCGAGGGGACGAGCGGCGAGTCGTCGCTGGTCCGGTACACGGTCTGCTTGATCGCCAGCACGTCGGGGTCGGCGACGGCCTGCTCGACGAAGCGCTCGACCGAGCTGGCAAAGGAGTCGTAGGGGTGGTGGACGAGCAGGTCGCCCTGGCGGATGGCGGCGAACATGTCGCAGGGCTCCTCGTCCTCGCCGAGCAGGCGCGGCTGGGTCACCGGCGTCCAGGGCGTGTAGCGCAGCTCCGCGTGCCCCGGCACGTCGGCGATCTTGCCCAGGTCGGCGAGGTCGATCAGGCCGTCGACGTCGTAGACCTCACGGTCCTCGAGTCGCAGCGCGTCGATCAGCTGCTGGCGCAGCTTCGGGTTCATCCCCGAGGCGATCTCGAGGCGCACAACCTCGCCGAAGCGGCGGCGGCGGATCTCGTCCTGGACCGCCTGCAGCAGGTCGTCGGCCTCATCGGAGACGGTGAAATCGGCGTCGCGGGTGACGCGGAAGTAGCCGTGGTCGACTACCTCGGTGCCGGGGAAGAGGGCGTCGAGGTTGGCGGCGATCACCTCCTCCAGCGGGACGAAGGACTGGCCGCCCTCGCCGACCGGCAGGAAGCGGCCGAGCAGCTCCTTCGGCACCTTGACCCGGGCGATCACCTCGGTGCCGCTCTCGGGGTCGCGCAGGAGCACGCCGAGGCTGAGCGAGAGGTTTGAGATGTAGGGGAAGGGCCGGCCGAGGCCGATCACCAGCGGCGTCAGCGTCGGGAAGACCTGCTCGTGGAAACGGGTGTCGATCTCGCGCCGGTCCTCCTCGCTGGCCGAGTCGAGCGAGACGATCCGAATCCCCCTCTCCTCCAGGGCGGGCCGCAGCTTGCCTTCGAAGCAGGCCTGCAGGCGCTGGTCCAGCGCCAGGACCCGGGCCTGAATCGCGTCGATCTGCTCGCCCGGCCTCAGCCCGTCCGGGCCGCGCGCGTCGATCCCGGCGTCGAGCTGGTCGAAGAGGCCCGCCACCCGCACCATGTAGAACTCGTCGAGGTTGGAGGCATAGATCGCGCAGAAGCGCAGCTGCTCCAGCAGCGGCACTTCCGGGTCCTCGGCGAGCTCCAGCACCCGCTGGTTGAAGTCGAGCCAGGAAAGCTCGCGGTTGAAGTAGAGCGCGGGATCGTCGATGCGCTCATCGTACTGCCGCGGCACTGGCGCTCAGGCGGCCCGGGTAGCCGCTCGCGGGGCCGGCGTGGCGAGGGCGCGGCGGTAGCCGCTGGCGAGCTGCCCCATTGCCCGGTCCCAGGAGCGGGCGCGAGCGGCGCGGGCGGCCGAGGAGCCGAGGTGGCGGCGCAGCAGTGGCGAGGCGGCCAGCTGCAGCAGCGCGCCGGCGATGTGGTCGGCGTCGGCCTGGCAGAGCAGGCCGGTGTGGCGGTTCTCGACCAGCGAAGCCGGGCCGCCCTCGGCGACTGCCACGACCGGCAAGCCGCTGGCGCCTGCCTCGAGCACGACCTGGCCAAATGTGTCTGTGACGGAGCAGAAGAGGAAGACGTCGGCGCTGGCGTAGGCGCGGGCGAGGTCCTCGCCCGCGAGCCAGCCGAGGAAGGTCGCGTGCTCGCCGAGCCGGGCGCGCAGCTCATCCTCCTCCGGGCCGCCACCGGCAAGCAGCAGGTGCAGGCGCGGGTCGACCTCGCGGGCGCGCAGGAAGCTCTCGGCCAAGAGTCCGATCCCCTTCTCGCCGGTGAGGCGGCCGGCGTAAAGGACCTTGACCTCTCCTGGATAGGCGGCGCGGGCGGCCTTGCCGGGGTGGAAGCGGGCGACGTCGACGCCGCGCTCCCAGCGGGCCAGCTTGCCGCCGTCGACACCCAGCGCGAGCAGCGAGCGATCCGCCGCCGGGCTCGGCGAGAGCACCAGCGAGGGCGCACCATAGAAGGCCCCCATCGCCCCTTTGGCGAGCTCCGCCATGCCGCCGTCGCCGCTGCGCAGGCCCGCATAGGCGACCAGCTCGGTGTGGTAGCTGGCGACCAGCGGGGTGCCGGCTATCCGGTTGAGCAGCGTGGCGGCGATGCCAGCGGGCCCCGGCGCGGTGACGTGGACCGCGTCGTAGCGACCCTCGGCCAGCGTCTCCGCAAGGCCGGGCAAGCTGGGCACCCCGAGACTCATGCCCTCGTAGAAGGGAACCTCGAGCTCGGCCGCGGCGGGCAGGCGGCGATCGACGCCTGCGTCGGTGCCGACCACCTCGATCTCGAAGCCGGGGACGCCCAGCTCGCGGATCTTCTCGATCGTCGCGCTGACCCCATGGACCGAGCCGATCCCGTCGGCGACCAGCGCCACCCGCGGCCGTTCCCCCCGGCTGGCGAGCTTCGCCGTCTCGGCGCCGAGAAAGGTGGTCGCGGGGACGTAGGGCACGGCAGGGATGACGGCGTCGAAGAGGCCACCCGCCGCACCGGCGAGGTTGCCTTCGCGGGTGCCTGCGGCTCCCAGCCCGATCGCACGCTGCAGGCGTCGCTCGTGAGTGCGGCGGGCGCGACGGTAGAGGTCAGCGTGCGAGAAGTCGTCGGCCTGCAGGTAGGCGAGCAGGTCGCGGCCGCGCAGGTCGAGCTCGATCGAGTCGAGCCAGGCGTCGAGCAGGGCGCGCGCGTCTTCGGGGCCGATGTCGGCGGCGACCTTGCCCTCTCGCGCCGCCCCCTCGCTGATCGTCCGCTGGGCGATCTTCAGCACCGCCCCCGGATCGACCGTGCGCTTTTCGTCCTCATGGGGTTCATAGGGCGCACCGGAGCGAGAGGGAGCACCGGATGGCTGGGGGTCGAGAACCAAGGCGCGGGTGGCGAGGGCCATCGCCGCGTGCGCCCACTTGGCGGCGCTGCCCTGTTCGCCGCCGGCCTCGGCGGCGCCGGCGCGCAGCTGCTGCAGAAACTCTTCCGGCGTGGCGGCCGCGGGCACCGCGGTGAAGGTGCGGCCGATATCCACGCCGGCGTGGTCGTCGGAGCCGCCGATGCCGGTGCCCCCGTGCGTCTCGGTGTAGATCGCCGCGGGCATGTTGAGCTCCGCCGCGCGTGAGCCGTTGCGCACCTCCCAGACCGGGAAGAGCTCGGCGAGGCGGCGGCGGTGGCGAGGCGCCAGCGGCGCGCCGACGTTGTAGAACGGGTGCGCCAGGGCGCAGGCGATCTCGTTTTCGCCAAGGTATGCGGCGCAGGCCTCGAGGTCGCCGGCCTGTGCCTGCAGCCACTCGTGGTCTCCGGGAGTGATCCCGTAACAGAGGACGTGAACCGCCTGGGGCTCGCCGGCGAAGCGAGCGGTCAGCTCCTCGGAGACGAAGCAATCGGGACGGCCCGCCAGCTCGAGGCAACCGTCGATCGTGTCGTGATCGGTGATCGTGACGAAGTCCATCCCCCGCCGCTTGGCGAGCTCGTAGACCTCCTCGGGAGGGGTGGCGCACTCCGGCAGGCCGAGCGAGCGCTGAACGCCCAGCCGCGACAGCTGCGAGGCGGTGGAGTGGCAATGCATGTCAACACGGGAAGCCATCGGTGTCTCCCTCATCTAGTCGTTTCAGTCCCCTCCAGAATTCGCTGCCAGCAGGGAAAAGATGTGAACGAACAGGGAACGGACGGTGAACGTCCCGTTATCGAGAGGAGACGCGTCTGCGTTCACCACCAAATAGGGAGCAAACACAGCACGGGCTAGGCGAAAAGCGCGGCCGCGCGGCCCTCCCATTCGTTTTCGAGCGCCCAGCGGGCGCCGGCGGTCCAGGCTTGGACCCGGTTGGCGAACGGAAGCGCCAGCGGGCCATCGGATTCCACGGCGAACAGCTCGGGCGCGCCACCGAGAGCTTCGACCGCCGAGAGGACACCGCTGCGCACCTGCTCGGCCTCATCGAGCCGGCCCATGGCCCGCAGCCCTCCCCATCCCAGCCACGAATCGAATGGCCATATCGCCCCACGGTGGTAGGCATCCGGGGCATAGCGCGGGTGAACGGAGGACAGGGTGCGCAGGCCCCACGGGGTGAGCACGTCGGGCTCGCAGAGGCGCTCCGCGAAGGCGGCGCGCGAGCCTGGCGGCAGCGCACCTGCCCAGAGCAACCAGCCCAAGTGAGAGCCGGCGCCGCCGACCCGGCGTCCCTGGCCGTCGAGGGCGATCGTGTCGGGGTCGAACTCGCGATCGATGGCCGCCGTCAATCGCGCCGTCGCTTCGGCCCAGCGCTCTTCGCCGGAGAGGACGGAGAGGGCACGCAGGGCAACCACGGCCACCGCCTGGGTGTCAGCGTCGGCGAGCGGAGGGTCAGGCGCATCTCCCCCAGCGGTCACGATGCCGGCGCCGTGGTGGGCAGGGTCGGTCGGATCCTCGGCGTCGCGCCATCCCTGCTGCGCGAGGCCCCCGGAAGCCGCCCGGGGCCCATGGCGGACAAACCCACCGCCCCGATCGAGCGCCCTCTGCAGCCAGGCCCCCGCCGCCCGCCATGACTCCTCCAGCTCCGCGGTGAGCGAGCGATCGCCGAGCGCAGCGAGCAGCACGAGGAACCAGGAAGTCGAGTCGGCCGAGCCGTAGTAGCGCAGCGCGCCCTCGCGCACCGGCCAGCCGGCCCGCCGCAAGCGCTGTGGCGCCCGCGGCCACCACTCGTGGACGATCTTCCCCGGCTCCTCGTCCGTCTCGGGGTCCTCGACCGCACCCTGCAATGAGGCGAGGGCCCGCAGCGTCGCCCGGGCCACCTCCGGCCGCACCGGCAGCAACTCGAGCGAGGTGATCGCCGAGTCGCGCCCGAAGAGGGCGTGAAAGCGGCCGGGATCACCGGTTGTGACCGGCTCGGCGCTCGCGTACGGCCAGCCCTGCGGAGAGAGCAGGCGATCCAGCTCCGCCAGCGGCGCCGCCACGCCGCCCCGCCTAGCCCTTCACCGCACCCGCGGTCAGCCCGGCGACGATGCGGCGCTGGAAGATCAAGACGAGGACGATCAGCGGCACGGTCACGACGACCGAGGCGGCGCTGATCGTGCCCAGCGGTATTTCGAATTGGGTGCTGCCGGTGAAAAAGGCGATCGCCGCCGGAACGGGCCGGCGGTCGGGGGTGCTGGTCAAGGTGATCGCGAAGAGGAACTCGTTCCAGGCGAAGATGAAGACCAGCAGCCCGGCGGTGACAACCCCGGGGGCCCCGAGCGGGACCACGATCTTGCGAAAGGCCTGGAACCGCGTCGCGCCATCGATCAGCGCCGCCTCCTCGAGCTCGCGCGGGATGTCGCGAAAGAACGAGGCGAGGATGTAGACGGTGAGCGGCAGGCCAAAGGCAAGCGAGGGAAGGATCAGGCCGGGATAGGTGTTGTAGAGACCGATATCCGTCCAAATTTCGAAGATCGGAGCGGCGATCGCGATCGGTGGGAAAGTCGAGATCGACAGCAGGATCGCGAGGATCAAGAACTTGAATGGGAGGTGCAGGCGAGCGAGGGCGTAGCCGGCGAAGGAGCCGATCACGAGCGACACCACCGTGACACTGCCGGCAACGATCGCGCTGTTGCGAAGCGCCATCGTGAAGGCGGAGTCCTTGAAGATCGAGGTGTAGTTGTCGAGAGTCGGGCTGGGAGGCAGCAGGTTGGCGCTCGAGAGATCGGCGCCGGTCTTCAGGGAGGTGTTGATCAACCAATAGAACGGGAAGAGGCAGAAGACGACGATTGCCGCGACAGCCAGCCAGAGAGCCGCCTGCCCGAGCCTCTCGCGCCTCTGGGCGGTCATTGCTCTTCCTCGGCCAGGGCCCGGATGTTGCCGCCGATGAAGCGGATGTAGAGGAAGGAGACAGTCATCACGGTGATGAAGGTGAGCACGGCCAGCGCCGAGCCGAGGCCGGTGTTGCGGTTGACCACCAGTTCCTTCTGTGCGAGCAGCGACAGCGTTTCGGTGCCATTTGCGCCCTTGGTCAGCACGTAGGGCAGGTCGAAGATGCGCAGCGCGTCGAGAGTGCGGAAGATCAGCGCCACCGCGATCGCCGGCGCGAGCAGGGGCAGGGTGATGCTGCGGAAGCGCTGCCAGGCAGTGGCCCCGTCGACCTTCGCGGCGTCGTAGACGTCTTCGGGAATCCCCTGCAAGCCGGCAAGCAGCAGCAAGGCCATGAACGGGGCCGTCTTCCAGACGTCGGCGAGGATCATCGCCGCCAGCGCGTAGCCTTCCTCCCCCAGCCAGACGACGTCACCGCCGGGCAGGCCCAGCGAGGTCAACACTGTGTTGACGAAGCCTAGTTCCGGTTCGAAGATCGTCCGCCAGGTGATCGCGGTGACCACCGTGAGGATCGCCCAGGGAACCAGCACCACCGCCCGCAGCAGCGCTCGCCCGCGAAACGCGCGGTGCATGATCATGGCCATGCCGAGGCCGATCACGAGCTCCAGCCCGACCGAGATCACGGTGAAGAGCAGCGTCGTCTTCATCGCTTCCCAGAAGGCTGAGGAGCTGAGCGCCTCGCTGTAGTTGTCGAGGCCGACGAACCTGGAGAGCCCCGGGGTGATGACGCTGTATTCGTTGAGCGAGAGCCAGACGGCGTAGATGATCGGGTAGGCGGCGACCAGCGCGATGACGATGAGCGATGGCGCCAGCATCGCCGCCCCGAGGCGCCGCTCCCCACGGAAGACAGAGCGCCGCGACCCGCGGGCCGACCGCAGCCGCTCGGCGCTCGCCTCCATCTAGATCACCTAGAACCTCTGCAGTGCTTCTTCGATTTCCGAGCTCATCTTCGACGTCGCCGATTTTGCGGACGTGCGTCCGTTCAGCACCTCGAAGGTGTTGTCGTAGATCGCTTCGGAGATTTCGGTGTAAACAGGCGAGACGGGCCGCGCCTGCGCCTGTTCGACCGCCTTCAACAATTCTTCGGTGAAGGGGATTTCCTTCTTGACTTCAGGGTCTTCGTAGACCGCGGTGGCCACCGCCGGCAGCGTCGCCTTGAGGAACATTTCCTTCTGCACCGGCTCGGTGGTGAGGAATTCCGCAAAGGCCAGCGAGCCTGCGGGATTGTCGGTGTAGGCCGAGATGCCGAGGTTGTAGCCGCCGACCACGCCGGCGCCTTCGTTGCCGGCGTAACCCGGGAACTTGGCGACTGCGAATTCGCTGGCGACCGGCGATTCTTTGCCGAGCGCGTAAGCGTACGGCCAGTTGCGCATGAAGGTGGCGTGGCCCGACTCGAAAGATCGCCGCGAGCTCTCCTCTTCATAGGTCGTGACCGCCTTCGGCACCGCTCCGTCTTCAACTCCTTCTCGCATGAATTCGAGCACTTCACTCGTCTGGGGGGAGTTGATTTCAACCGTTTTTCCGTCTTCGGAGAGGACCTTGCCCCCGGCGCTGTAGAGCAGCTCGAGGAAGTTGACCGTGAGGCCCTCATAGCGTTCGCCCTGGTAGACGAGCCCGTTGTCTTTCTGCGCTTCCTTGTAGACCTGTTCCCAGGTGGCCGGCGGTTTCGAGACTTCATTCGTCCGGTAATAGAGGAAACCGGCGTTGGTGTTGAAGGGGAGCGCCCACTTCTTGCCTTCGTATTCGACCGTTTCCACGGTCGAGGGGATGAACTCGCTTTCCTTAGCTTCGACGGCCGGAGTGAGGTTGTACAGCCAGCCGGAGGCGGCGTATTCAGCGGTCCAGATGACATCCATGCCCAGTACGTCGCACTCATTCGATTTGGCCCGTAGGCGTTGAATCTGCTGTTCACGCTGCAGGTCAGCGCTTTCGGGAAGTTCGACCAGCTTCGCTTCCACTTTCGGGTTCTGCTGGTTGAACTTTTCGACCGCGGTTTTGAAGGCACCGCTGGTGTCCTTGCCGATGCACCAGCTCACTTCGCCGCTTGCGTTCTTGGCGGCAGACGGCTCGAGTGTCTTTGCTTCCGAGCCTCCACCTCCCCCACCGCCACCTCCGCATGCTGCTAGCCCGAGGGCGGCAAGACAAACTCCCAAGACGACCAAGCAAACCCGCACCGTGCTGATCACGACGGCTCCTTCTCTCATTGCCGGATCTCATTCGCCGGAACACCCGACGCGAGGTGGACTACCCCGCATCATCATTGGCAAACAGGGTTTAAGTGGTGCCTCGACGGGGGAAGCCCCTGGGTATGGCAGAAATAGTTCTCGACGGGGTGAGCAAGGTCTTTCCCGACGGCTATGAAGCCGTCAAGGACATGGACCTTGCGATCGATGACGGCGAGTTCATGATCCTCGTCGGCCCCTCGGGTTGCGGAAAGTCGACGGCCCTGCGCATGATCGCCGGCCTCGAGGAGATCTCTCGCGGGGAGCTGAAGATCGGCGGCGAGGTGGTGAACGAGCGGCCACCCAAGGACCGCGACATCGCGATGGTCTTTCAAAACTACGCCCTCTATCCCCACATGACGGTGCGCGAGAACATGGGCTTCGCGCTGAAGCTCGCCGGGACAGACCGCGCTGAGATCACGCGCAAGGTCGAGGAGGCAGCTGACGTCCTCGACCTGCGCCAGCACCTCGACCGCCGACCGGCGAACCTCTCCGGCGGCCAGCGACAGCGGGTTGCGATGGGCCGAGCCATCGTCCGCAGCCCGAAGGCGTTCCTGCTCGACGAGCCGCTCTCCAACCTCGACGCCAAGCTGCGCGTTCAGATGCGCACCGAGCTAGCCCGCCTGCAATCCAGCCTCAACACGACGACGGTCTACGTGACCCACGACCAGACCGAGGCAATGACCCTCGGCGATCGGGTCGCGGTGATGCGGAGCGGCGAGCTGCAGCAGGTGGGCGCGCCGGCCGAGCTCTACGACCAGCCACGGAACCTCTTCGTCGCCGGCTTCATCGGCTCGCCGGCGATGAACTTCATGCAGGCCGAGCTGGCCGGCGGCCGGGTGCGCCTGCCGATCGGCGAGGCCGAGGCGAACGGAGGGGCCGGCGGCCGGCCCGACGGCCCGGTGGTGGCGGGGCTGCGCCCGGAGAGCTTCGAAGACGCCTCGCTCGTCGGGGACGATTCGCAGCGCGGCCGCGGCATCGTCTTCAAAGCCGAGATCGACCTGGTCGAGTCGCTTGGCTCGGACCTCTACGCCTACTTCCGGATCGAATCGGAGGGAGTGGAGTCCGACCAGCTCGCCGAGCTGGTCGGCGATCGCCTCGCCGAGACCGGTGCGGCCAACATCGGCGAGGGACAGGAGCAGGTCGTCGCCCGCCTTGACGCCTCCAGCCGAGTCAGGCGGGGCGACGAGGTCGAGCTATGGGCGGACACCAGCAAGCTCCATCTCTTCGACCCCGAGAGCGGCGCCAACCTCTCTGGCGAGGCGGCCGCCGCGGTCGCACAGCGCTAGAGGCTCGCCTCGAGCGCGGCCCAGGTGCCCTTGCTCGCCTCGGCCTGCCAGAGCTCGACGAACTCGCGGAAGAGGCGCTCGCGCCGCTCGCCCAGGACAGCCTCGACCGAACCGATGCCCTCGACTTTGCCCAGCAACAGGTCGCAATCGTGCAGGTTGCCGAGGACCGACTGCAGTCGCTTGGCGGCGGCACGCGCCTCCTCCGCCTCGTCGCCGAGGCACGGCCCGAAGAGCTCGAGCACATAGCGCAGCCGCTTGGCGGCGATCCGCATGTCGTGCTGCTCCTTGCCCGCCTCCGGCGCAAGGGCGCTGCTGGCGAAGCCGCGCAGCTCGCCCAGGCGCGTCGCCAGTATCCGAGCGACGTTGGGCCGCAGCGGCCCGGCGGGGTCGAGGCCCTCCACGGCACGAGCCTTCATCGCCTCTCCGTCCCCTTCCCGCTCACGAGCCCGCCCTGGCTAGCTTCTTCAAGCGCCTGCGCAGCTTCCCCAGGCGCTTCGGTGTGACGTAGGCCGCCAGCTCGTCGTTGGCCTCGCGCTGGCGCGCACGGCGGGCTTCGACCAAGCGGCGCATGGCTGCGCGGTCCGCCTCGGCGGCGTCGCCCGCAAGCTCTTCGAGCAGGGCGATTTCGACATCCGCATCGCGCCGCTCGCCGAGCGCGTCGGCCAGCGCCTCGACCTTCTTCAGCGCCTTGCGGTGGCGCTTGCACGGAAAGCACGGCTCGAAGATCTCCAGCGCCGCCCGCAGCCGCCGGGTCGCGACCCGCATGTCGTGAACGCGCTCGACCTGATCGAGGTCCAGCACGCCGTCGGAGTGGGCGAAGACCTCCCTCGAGCGAACCTCGACGGCCTTCGCCGCGGCCGTGGAGAACGAGCCTTCGCAGTCGAGCTTGACCTTGCGGGCGCCAGCCACGCGACGAGACTAGGCGACGAGTCGCAGGCGCGAGCCGTTGGTGCTGCCGTTGAGCAGGTCGAGGACGACGCCCTCTCGCAGCCCGCCCTTGCCGATCTGCAGCGGCTGGCCGAGCAGCTCGGAGATCTTCTCCAGCAGCAGGACGCCGGTGGTGAGGATGCGCACCCGTTCGGGATCTAGCTCGAAGCGACGGGCGACGTCGGCGGCAGGGTCGCCGCAGAGCACCCGCACCCCCCGCTCCAGCGTCTCGTACTCGAGCACGGCGCCGACCAGGCGCCGGAGCGAAGTGGCGCTGCCGCCGACGGCGACGGCCTGGCTGGGGCGCTCGATCTCGACCCCCGCGAAGATATCGTCGATGCGGTCGCGGACCTTGCGGATCTCCGCCGCCGAAGGCGGATCGGAGGAGATCAGCTCGTCGGCCAGCACGCCCGAGCCGACCCGCCAGGAACGCACCTCCTCTGCGCCGCCGGGAACCGTGCCGAGGATCACCTCGCTGGAGCCGCCGCCGACGTCGACGACGCCGACCCGGCCCTCGACCGGATGGCCCAGCGTCTTGGTCGCGCCGATGAAGGAGAGCCTTCCCTCCTCCTCGTCGCTGAGCACCTCGATCGGGACGCCGGCCGCCCTGCCGATCGTCTCCGCCACTTCCTCGCCGTTGGCGGCCTCGCGCACCGCCGCCGTCGCCACGGCGCGAATCTCTTCGGCGCCGAGCTCTTTGGCCAGCCTGACTTGAGTCGCCACGACATCGCAGACTTCCTCGATCTTCTTTGGGCGAATCGCACCCTCACCGTCGAGCGCCTTATTGATCCGCGTGTACGCACGCTGCTCCATCACCTTCTTCAACTGCCCGTCGATCGGCTCCGCAACGAGCACCCGAGTGGTGTTCGACCCGATATCTATGGCGGCACAGAGCGTCACGGCGTTCCTCTGATGTTCCCAGACAGCTCGGATCTCAACCGAGGGCTGGCTCACTAACCCATCGGGTGCGAGGCGTCCTCGAACTCCCGAAACAGCCCCGTGACGACGAAGGCGACCTGCTCGCCGATGTCGACGGCGTTGTCGCCGATCCGCTCGATCGCCCGGGCGCCGAGGAGCATCGTCATCGCCCACTCGCGCCGGTCGGCGTCATCGCCGATCTCCAGCGCGAGCCGGAAGCATTCGCGGTTGAGGTTGTCGACCGCGTCGTCCTGGCGCACCAGGTCCCGCGCGAGTTCGACGTCGCGCCCCTCGAAGGACCGCTTGGCCTGGCTGATCAGCGTCTTGGCCTGGGCCCCCATGGTCAGGATCAGCTTCACCATCTCCTGGTCGGAGGGCGGCTGGTTACCGGTCAGCGGGATCAGCTTGCAGACGTTGACGCACTGGTCGCCCATCCGCTCGATGTTCTTCAGCACGTGCAGGAGGGCGGAGATGAGGCGCAGGTCCGTGGCGACCGGCGATTGCGTGGCCAGCAGGGTGATCAGCGCCTGGTGCACCTCGAGGTAGCGGCCGTCGATGCGGTCATCGTCGGCGACGACGACCTGGGCCAGCTCGACGTCCTGGTGCTCGACCGCCTCCAGGGTGCGGCTGAGCGCGGCGCTGACCAGGTCGAGGCCGCCCAGGGCGCTCGCCTCGAGGCGGTCCAGCTCCTCCTGGTATTCGACCCTGACGGTGCCCGGCACTAGCCGAACCGCCCGCTGACGTAGTCCTCGGTGGCCTGCTTCTCAGGGCTGGTGAAGATCTTCTCGGTCGGCCCGATCTCGACCAGGCGGCCCGGCTTGCCGGTCTCTTCGAGGTTGAAGAAGGCGGTGATGTCGCTGGCGCGGGAGGCCTGCTGCATGTTGTGGGTGACGATCGCGATGGTGTACTTGCTCTTCAGCTCGCCGATCAAGTCCTCGATCGCCAGCGTCGCCACCGGGTCGAGCGCCGAGCAGGGCTCGTCCATCAGCAGCACCTCGGGCTCGACCGCGATCGCGCGGGCGATGCAGAGCCGCTGCTGCTGGCCGCCGGAGAGCCCTGAGCCGGGCTTGCCCAGCCGGTCCTTGACCTCGTTCCAGAGGTGGGCGCCGCGCAGCGAGCGCTCGACGACCTCGTCCTTCTCGGACTTCTTCACCCGGCCGGCGTTGAGGTTGAGGCCGGCGGCGACGTTGTCGTAGACCGACATCGTCGGGAAGGGGTTGGGCTGCTGGAAGACCATGCCGACCAGGCGGCGCACCTGCACGGGGTCGACCCTGGGGCCGTAGATGTCCTGGCCGTCGAGGCTGATGCTCCCCTCGACCCGCGCCCCGGCATTGAGCTCGTGCATGCGGTTGAGCGAGCGCAGGAAGGTGGTCTTGCCGCAGCCGGAGGAGCCGATCAGCGCCGTCACCTTGTTCGGCTCGACCGTCATCGTCACGCCTTCGACTGCCTGGAAGTCGCCGTAGAAGAGGTTGACTTCCTGCGCGTCGAGCGTCTTCGCGGCCCGGCCCTTCGCAACCGGAGTCGCCTCTGGGCTGGTGGCCTGCGTCTCTGTGACCGAAGGCTTCATCTCAGCTTTGCCGGCCTCGGGTCCTGGCTCGGCTCGGGTTGCGCCCGCTGCTCCCATTGGTCGTGCTCTCCTTCCATCCACTTAGCGGATCTCGGTTCGATAGCGGCGGTAGATCAGGCGAGCCACGAGGTTGAGGACCATGACGATAACGATCAGGGTCAGCGCGGCTGCCCAGGCCCGGTCGTAGGAGGCCTGCTTGAAGACGCCGGGGGTGCGGTACTCGCTGTAGGCGTAGACCGCGAGGTTCTGCATGCGGCCCGAGAAGGGGTTGCTGTTGATCGAGTCGACCACGCCGGTCGTCACCAGCAGCGGCGCCGTCTCGCCGATGATCCGCGCGATCGCGATCATCATCCCGGTGACCAGCCCGGCGAAGGCGGTCGGCAGCACCACCTTGGTGATCGTCCGCCACTTCGGCGTGCCCAGCGCATAGGAGGCTTCGCGCAGGTGGTTGGGAACTATCTTCAGCACCTCCTCGGAGGTGCGGATCACGATCGGGATCATCAGCACCGAGAGGGCGATCGAGCCCATCACGCCGAGCCGGATGCCGGGACCGAAGATCAGCGCGAAGAGCGCGTAGGCGAAGAGGCCGGCGACGATCGAGGGAATGCCGGTCATCACGTCGACGAAGAAGGTGAGCGCCCGGCGCAGGCGGCCGTTGCCGCCGTACTCGGTCAGGTAGATCGCGGCCATCAGGCCGACCGGAATCGAGATCAGAGCGGCGACGCCGGTGATCACCAGCGTCCCGACCAAAGCGTGGGCGGCACCGCCCCCGCCGATCTGGCCGCGTGCGTCCTCGGTGAGGAATTCCAGGCTGAGGCCGGGGATGCCGCGCTTGGCCACCTCGAAGACGAGCGAGAGCAGCGGAATCAGGGCCAGCCCGAAGGCGGAAACGATGACCAGCGTCACCAGGCGATCCTTGGCCCGGCGCGGTCCCTCGACCCGGCGCGACCAGGCATAGGTGGCGAGCGCGGCGATGAGGACGGTGAAGACCAGAAGCAGGGCGACGCTGAAGGAGCCCGCGGCGAGCAGGGCGATTGCGGCGAGCAGCGCCGAGCCGCCGGCGGCGGCGTAGGTGGACCAGCCGGGCAGAACGCCGGTATCGAGTGTCGTGGCGTTCACTGGATGTTCTGGCGGGAGATGATCGCGCGGGCGATCAGGTTTGTGACGAGCGTGATCGCGAAGAGGACGAGGCCCGAGGCGATCAGGGTATTGATCGCGAGGCCGGTCGATTCGGGGAAGTCGAGGGCGATGTTGGCGGCGATCGTCGAGGGATTCGCCTGGCTGATCAGGTTGAAGGTGACGATGCCCGAGACCGAGAGGATGATCGTCACCGCCATCGTCTCGCCCAGCGCCCGGCCGAGGCCGAGCATGGCGCCGCTGATGATCGAGGACTTGCCGAAGGGCAGGACGGTCATGCGGATCATCTCCCAGCGGGTTGCGCCCAGCGCCAGGGCGCCTTCCTGCAGCTTGCGCGGCGCCTGCGAGAAGACCTCGCGGGCGACGGCGGAGACGATCGGCAGGATCATCACGGTCAGGACCAGGCCGGCGACCAGCATCGTGCGGCCGGTGACCGAGGCCGGGCCCTCGAAGAAGGGAAGGAAGCCGAGCTTCTGTTCGAGCCATTCCATCGGCCCAACCGCGGCGGGGCCGAGCACGAAGATGCCCCAGAGGCCGTAGACGATGCTGGGTATCGCCGCGAGCAGGTCGACCATGTAGCCGAGTGGAAGCAGCAGGCGGCGCGGCGCGATGTGGCTGATGAAGAGTGCCACGGCGACGGCGAGGGGAACCGCGAGGACCACCGCGATCGTCGCCGCCAGCACGGTGCCGAAGGCAAGCGGCGCGATGTAGTCGATCAGGCTCTTGCCCCCGGGCAGTTCCGAGGAGGCGGCGGTGACGGCGGGCGCCGCCTGGATCAAGAGGAAGGCGGCGACCCCGGCCAGCAGGGCGAGGATCGCCAGCGCCGCCGCGACGGAGACGTTGGAGAAGATCCGGTCGCCCCATCGCCGCCGCCCGCCGGCGGCGATGAGTTGACCGGCATTGGTCGTGGTGTCGGCGTGAGCCTCCACCTACCGCCTAGCCTTCGATTGCTTCCACGGCCGGGGCGATCTTCTTGGCCAGGCCCGCCGAGAGCGGCGCCGAGCCGGCGTTTTCAGCGGCGATTTCCTGGCCTTCGCTGCTGACCGCATATTCGAAGTACCCCTTGACCAGTTCCCCTTCGCCGGCCGAGCCGTACTTGGTGCACCCGATCAGGTACGAGACCAGGACGATCGGGTAGGTGCCCTGCGATTCGGTCTTGCGATCCAGTTCGAAGGGGAACATGTACGGGCTCTTCGCGAGGTCCTTGGCTTCCGGCGACTCCTCGACGATCTTCGCCGCGGCCGCGGGGGTCGGTTCTGCGTATTCCTTGCCGACCTTGATCGTGGCGACGCCGAGTTCGCCAGCCTGGCTGGCGTCGGCGTAGCCGATCGCGCCGTCACCGGCGGTCACCGCTTCGACCACGCCCGAGGTGCCCTGCGCGGCCTCGCCGCCCTTGACGGGCCAGTCGCCGCTGACTTCGTACTTCCAGATGCTCGGAACGACCTCAGAGAGGTATTCGGTGAAGTTCTGCGTCGTGCCCGACTCGTCAGAGCGGTTGACGGGAGTGATCCGGGTGTCGGGGAGTTCGGTTCCCGGGTTGTCTTTTGCGATCGCCGGGTCGTCCCAGGCGGTGATTTCCTGGTTGAAGATCTTGGCGAGCGTTTCCGGGTCGAGCTGCAGCGATTCGACGCCTTCGAGGTTGTAGATGACCGCGATCGGCGAGATGTAGGCCGGGACCTCGACCAGCTTGCCGGAGCCACAGCGCTTGGCCGCCTTTTCCAGTTCGCCTTCTTCGGTCGAGAGCGCGGCGTCGCTGCCGGCGTAGGCCACGCCACCGGCGATGAACTGTTCGCGACCGCCGCCTGAGCCCACAGCGTCGTAGGAGACCGTGGCGCCGGAGTTGGCGTTCTCGAATTCGGCGATCCAGGCTTCCTGCGCGGCCTCCTGGGCAGTGGAGCCGGCACCCGCGATCTGGCCGGAGAGGTCACCGGCGGCGGCGGAACCGCTGCTGTCGTCGCTGCTGCTGCCGCAGGCAGAGACGCCGATAGCGAGGACGGCCAATGAGGCGAGAATGGCCAACCATCTAGAAGGACTCAACTCGAACTCCTTTTCGTCGTTAGGGCACAGGAGCGGGCCAGGGCCCGCCAGCTTGCCGCCACACTCGCAGGGGGCCCCGAACAGCTTGTTACCTGCCTGTGTCGGGAATGTGAAAAAGATGTAAAAGGCCCGAAGCGGGCCCTTCACCCCTCCGGCGAAAAGCGGTAGCCGATGCCGCTGTGGGTGTGGATCAAGTGCTTGCCGGGCAGCGCTTCGCCCAGCTTCGAGCGCAGGCGACTGACGTAGACGTCGACCGAACGGTCGTCGTGACGCGGTTCCCGCCCCCAGACCTCGGCAAAGAGCTCCTCACGGGTGAGGATGCGCTGCGGGTGGGCAGCCAGGGTCGTCAGCAACTGCAACTCGCGCACGGTCAGGCTCAGCGGGCGGCCATCGACCAGCGCGGCGTGCTCCTCGGGCCTGATCTCCAACATGGCCCGCGAGGATGGCCGCGGCGCCGAGGTGCGCGGTTACGCGGCCGTAAAGCTGCTGTGAACTACTTGTGAATCCGCCTCCGCGGGGAGGAGTGGCGGAGCCGCACTCGCCTCTTCGATCAACTCCGGGGCGACGCCACCGACCATCTCGGGGTCGAAGCGGTAGCCGACGCCGAAATGGGTGTGGATGTAGCGCCAGCCCGGCGAGCGCTTCTCGAGCTTCTGGCGCAGCTTGCGGATGAAGACGTCAACCGAGCGGTCGCCGTGGGCCATCGCGTACCCCCAGACCCGCTGGTAGATCGCCTCGCGCTCGAGCACCTGGCCCTTGACGTCGGCCAGGAGCTGCAGCAGCTCGAACTCGCGGCGGGTGAGGTCGAGGCTCTCGCCGCCGACGAAGGCCTGGAACTGGTCGGCGCGGATCTCGAGCTCGCCGGCGACCACCGGGCCGGATTCGGCACCCGCGCGAGTGCGGCGGCGCCTGCGGGAAACGGCCTCGACCCGTGCCATCACCTCCTCTGGATGGCAGGGCTTGCCAATCCAGTCGTCGACCCCCATGCGCAGGCCGCGCACGCGCTGGGCCACCGTCGAGCGCCCGGTGCAGACGATCACGCCAAGGTCGGGGAGCAGGTCGCAGACCCGCTCCAGGTAGCCCCAGGCATCGTCGCCGAGGACGGAGAGATCGAGCAGCAATGCATTCAGCTTCATCGCGACCAGCTCTTCGGGCGGGATGGCGCTGCTCAACACGCGCTGCTGCCAGCCCGCGGCTCCGGTTCGCTTGGAGAGAACCGTGACAAAGCCGCTGTCATCGTCGATTACCGCGAGCCTGATGGTCTGCTGTGGATTCAAGCGGGGGGATTGTATGTCCCCGTAACGGCGAACGCAGCGCCAAAACGCCTGCGTTCACAGGATTTTCACAGGCCGATACCCCTAATTTGCGGGAAAGAGGGCTCTTCTCCGGATATTCACGACGGCCGCGGGTAGCCGCGCCACACTCGACTCTCACGAGACTCCTCTCTCGTCACCGCGAACGGCCCACTGCCCCGGGCCGTTCGCTTTTTTTGTGGCCCAGCTAGCTGATCGCGCCGGTTGCGGTGAGCACCAGAACCAGCACGCCGAGGGCGATCCGGTAGATGACGAAGATCTCGAGGCTGTGGGTGCTGAGGTAGCGCAGCAGCCAGGCGATCGCTAGGTAGCCGGTGACGAAGGCGACGAGCGTGGCGATTACCGTCGCCGCCGCCGACGGGCTGCCGTTTTCGCCGACCTTGCGCAGCTCGAAGAGGCCGCTGAGCACGACCGCCGGGACCGAGAGCAGGAACGAGTAGCGGGCGGCGGCCAGCCGGTCGAAGCCGCGGAAGAGCCCGGCCGAGATCGTCGCTCCCGAGCGCGAGACGCCGGGAACGAGCGCCAGCGACTGGGCGACGCCGATGAAGAAGCCGTCGCGGCCGTTCATCTCGTCCAAGTCCCGCTGGCGCGTGCCCATCCGCTCGGCGAGGACCATCACGAAGGAGAAGAGGATCAGGGCGGAGCCGATCAGGTAGAGGCTGCGGGCGCCGGACTCGATCTGGTCCTTGAAGATGAAGCCGAAGATCGAGATCGGGATCGTGCCGAGGACGATGAACCAGCCCAGCTTGGCCTCCTGGCTCGCTTGGCGGATCGGCACCCGCAGCTCGCCCAGCCAGGCTCGCGCGATGTTCCAGAGGTCGGCGCGGAAATAGATCAGGACGGCGGCCATCGTGCCGAGCTGGATCACCGCGGTGAAGCCGGCGCCGGGATCGGACCAGCCGAGCAGCGCCGGAACGATCCGCAGGTGGCCGCTGGAGGAGATCGGCAGGAACTCGGTTAGACCCTGGACGAGACCGAGGACGATCGCTTCGAGGGTGCTCATTGCCGCAAGGGGCACTGACGCTGACATCGGCGGCGCATCCTATGGCAGCGCCTAAAGCCAAGATGAAGGGGGGTGGCGCCGCTGCCGTGCGCTAGATTCCCGGGCGTGAAGGCACCGGCACGCGCCACCATGATCGCAGCGGCCCTCTGCGCCGCGCTGCTCTCGCTCTTGCTCGCCGCGCCACTGGCGCTGGCGGACAACGGCGTTGGCCTCGCCGGCCCGACCACGGACAAGACCGTCACCTTCTTCTGCTTCGGCGTGATCGCCTTCTTCGCGATCCTCGTGATCGTGCTCTCGATCGTCCAGGGCAAGCTCGAGAAGCGCAAAGAACGCCGGCGTTACGACCTCGAGCGCTACGGCTGAGTCGGCCTAGTCGAGCCGGAAGCCGCTGAGCAGGCGCTTCTCCGTCTCGCCCTCGATCTCGGCGGCGACTTCGATCTTGCCCTCGAGGGGCGTGCCGCGGATCTTCGTCGCCAGCAGGTCGTCGACCTGGAAGATGCCGGCCGAGTTGTTGAGCTCGATCTCGATCCGCACCGGCCGCGTCTCCCCCGCCTCGATCCGCACCTTGTCGACGGCGGCGGCCGAGATCGAGTGAATTCCCTCCTGGCCCGCTTCGATCGGCAGCCGCGTCCGCCCCTGGGCCATGTCCAGCGCGTCGGCGACGCGCACGACCCCCGCCTCCAACGTGTAGGGCTCCCCCCTGCGGCGGTGCCCGATGATCGCGTGCAGGATCTCCGAAGCGACGATCGTGCGCTCGGGCTCGCGATAGCCGTCGGCCAACAGGCGTTCCAGGGCACCGTTGGCGAGAAACAAGCTGTAAGCCTCATGGTCCTGCCGGTGAATCGACATGCCTACGTCGTGCAGCAGCGCTCCCCCGGCCACCACCACCTCCGCGTCCCGCGGAGACATCCCGTGGTCGGCCACCACGGCTGGCTCCACTCCGGCCTTGACCAACAAGCGCAGCAGCCGCAGAGCGATGTTGAGCACGATCTGCATGTGCACCCAGGAGTGGTCCGACATCCCCAGCCGCTCGGCTTGCACCTGCGTCATGTACCACCAAGCTCTGACTTGGTCGTCTCCGTTTACCGCGGTCAAAAACGACTCGAGCTTCCGGTTGCCCCGCGTCGGTGCCTTGACCTTCGCCTCGGCGATCGCCTCCTTGGGAGGCTTGCGAGCGGGCCCCATGGGATCGGGCGTTGGGACTGACTCGCTCATTGGCCGGATCGTAAGGGAGGGGTCGGGCACCACTCCCGGCTCAACTTTTTCGGTGGAGACACAGAAGCTGACGCCTCAAGGAATTGCCGAAAAAGTACAAGCCGCCGGGAGCGGTGCCCGACCCCTCACCCAGGTTCAGCCGCAGATGGGCCAGGGCGAGGAGCCCGACTGCGAGTAGAGCAAGGCGGCTCTGTAGTCCTGCTCAGACTCCGAAGCTGCGGCGGGATCGCCAGAGCCGCCGACGGATTCCCAGGTGCCGTAATCGAACTGGTACTTGCCCCTGTACGTACCGTCAGAGGAGACGGCCGCGGGGTTGCCACCCGACTCGCAGGCGGCGATCGAGTCAAGCGTTTCTTGGGAGACGCCGGCGGGCAAGCTCGCGTAGAGCGCTTCGCGCTGACGGCGCTTGCGGCGAAGCTCGGCGCGGTGCGCCGCTTCGATCCGAGCCAACGTGACCTTGATCGTGCGATGGAAGTTCACCGTCGTCCGCGAGAGGACGGAAGGCTTGGCCGGGACGGGATTGGCGACTCCGGCTCGCGGTTGCGATCCCCGATCGCCTGTAGCTGCCAGAGCAGCGGCCGGGATAGCGATGAGAATCACTAGGACAAAAGCAAGGAAATATGTGCGTTTTGTGAGCAAGCGCGGGACCGTGCCGGTATTTGCGGCCCCAGAAGGTGATCGCGCTCACACTCTTCACATAGTGCGTGACGTTTGAAACGAACCCAGGCACGAAGTGCGCTTTGCAACTTCGAGTTGGGCCTGATCGTGCAGGGGCAGGAGTCGCTTAGGCGACCTAGACGGCCTTGGCGCTGAGCATCGCCAGCCCCGGCAGGGTGCGGAAGGCCTTCCTGTCGGCGGCGCCGAAGCCGGAGCCAGCCAGCCAGCTGGAAACCTGCTCGACCGTGTAGGTATCGGCGCCCGAGGTGAGGTGGAAGAAGAGGCCCAGGACCGAGCCAGCGTCGGGCTTCTGGCCCTCGGGGCGGTCGTAGAGCTCGAGCACGCAGAGCGGCGCTCCCGGCCGCAGCACCGCGCGGATACGCGAGAACAGCGTCTTCGCCTGCTCGGGCGTCAGGTGGTGGACGATGTTGAAGCAGAGGGCGCCGTCGTGGAGGCCGCCGAAATCGGCCTCGAACATGTCCCCCTCGACGTGGTGGACCCGGTCCTCCATGCCGGCGCCGGAGACGATCTCACGGCCGATTCTGGCGCTGCCCGGCAGGTCGACGATCGTCGCCTTCAGTCCCGGATGCGCCCGGCAGAGCGCCATCGAGTACTCGCCGTGGGCGCCGGCGACGTCGAGCAGCGAGTGGGCGTTCGCCTGCAGCGGAACCGACTTGGCGACTTCGGCGGAGCTGAGCCGGGCCAGCTGGTACTGGCCGCGGATGTAGGAACGCCAGTAGGGGTCGTCGGGCCCGCGGTCGTGCAGCTCGGCGTGGCGGCCGTCGCGGACGAGATCCTCGAGATTCCCCCACCACTCCCAGTATTCGCCGGTGTCCTCGAGGAAGTCGCCGACGTAGTGCTCGGAGCTGGGATCGAGCCAGCGGCGCGCTCGCGAGCTCATCTCGTAGCGCCCGTCCGCACGCAGCTCGAGGTGGCCGAGCGAGGCGATCACGTCGAGCACCCGCCGGGTCCCCTCGGGCCGCAGCCCCAGGTGTTCCGCCAGCTCGGCCGGCTCGCGCGGGCCCTCCGCCAGCGCTGTGAGCATGCCGGTCCGCTGCGCGACCTGCAGCGAGCGAGCGATCGGCATCGAGAACATCGCCTCGCCGATCGGCGTCGGCACGCGATTCAGCGCCAGTCCGATCCGCTCGGTCAGGTTGTCGGGCACCGCTGTGATCCGCATGGCGCCACCCTACCCGCGATGATGCGCCCATCGCCATCGCCCCGACAACGCGCCTGCTGCTCGCCTGCCCCGACCGTCCCGGCCTGATCGCGGCGGTCAGCGGCTTCCTCGCCGCGGCTGGGCTCAACATCGTCGACGCCGACCAGCACTCGAGCAACGAGGGTCGCTTTTTCATGCGCATGGTGTTCGATGCCGTCCCGGCGGGCGAGCGCGACGAGGTGCACCGCCGCTTCGCCGCGGAGGTCGGCGAGCGCTTCGAGATGGATTACCGCTTCGCCGAGTCGAGCGAACGCAAGCGGGTGGCGATCATGGTCTCGCGCGAAGACCACTGCCTCTCCGACCTGCTCTGGCGCTGGCGCAGCGGCGAGCTTGGCGCCGAGGTCGTCGCCGTCGTCTCCAACCACCCCGAGCACCGCGAGCAGGTCGAGACGCTCGGCCTCCCCTTTCACCACGTGCCGGTCGAGCCCGGCGCCAAGGAGGAGGCGGAGGCACGGGTGCTGGAGCTGACCGGCGAGATCGACCTGCTCGTCCTCGCCCGCTACATGCAGATCCTCTCCGGCGGCTTCCTGCGGCAGCTCGAAGCGGCGGCGATCAACATCCACCACAGCTTCCTGCCCGCCTTCGTCGGCGCCGACCCCTACCGCCGCGCCCACGAGCGCGGGGTCAAGCTGATCGGAGCCACCGCCCACTACGTCACAGAGGAACTCGACGCGGGGCCGATCATCGACCAGGACGTGACCAGGGTCAGCCACCGCGACGAGGTCACCGACCTCGAGCGCATCGGCCGCGACATCGAGCGCCTCGTTCTCGCCCGCGCGGTCAAGGCGCACCTCGACGACCGGGTGCTGCTCGACGGCGCCCGCACGATCGTCTTCTGAGCTGACTTCGTCTTTTCTCCTCCGTATGCGCCAATAAAGACGAACTCACCGCGGGGTCCGGGGACTGGCTGGGCAGCCAGTTTGGCTATGGTGAGGGACGATGGAGCAGGCGACGATTTCCCACCCGCCGCTGGGTGCTCGCAGTGAGCCACCGCCCGGCTCCCGCGCCCCGTCGCTGCTGCAGGCGGCCAACTACGCCCGCGACCCGCTCGGCTTCCTGGTCAAGCTGCAGCGCCGCTACGGCGACATCTTCAGTCTCAAATTTCCCTTCTTCGGCCGCCTCTATTACGTTGCCGATCCGGCCCTGGTCAAGGCGTTGTTCACCGGCTCGCCCGAGCAGTTCCACGCCGGCGAGGCGAACGCGACGGTGCTCGAGCCGGCGCTCGGGCCCAACTCGGTTCTGACCCTCGACGACGCGCCGCACATGCAGCAGCGCAAGCTCCTTCTTCCCCCTTTCCACGGCGAGCGCGTGCGCGGCTACGGCGAGCTGATCCGCGAGACGACGCTGAAGCAGATGGAGAGCTGGCCGGTCGGGGAGACGTTCGCGCTGCGCCCGCACACGCAGCGGATCACCCTGGCGGTGATCATGCGTGCCGTCTTCGGCGTCCACGACGAGGAGCGGCTGACCCGCTTCGAGGCGCTGATCGACGACTTCGGCAAGCGGGTCGGGCTGATCACCTCCTTCCCCGCCCTGCGCCGCAACTTCGGCCCCGGCAGCCCTTGGCCGCGCTTCCTGCGCTCGCGCGAAAAGCTCGACGAGTTCATCTACGAGGAGATCGGCCTGCGCCGCGCCGAGGCCGCGCGCGGCGAGGAGGGCCACGACGACGTGCTCTCGCTGCTGCTGCGGGCGCGCCACGACGACGGCAGCCCGATGAGCGACGAGGAGCTGCGTGACGAGCTGGTCACGGTGCTGGGCGCCGGCCACGAGACGACGGCGACCGGGCTGGCCTGGGCGATGGAGCGGCTGCTGCGCACGCCGCGCGTCCTCGCCAAGCTGCGCGACTCGATCGCCGCCGGCGAGGACGAGTACCTCGACGCGACGGTGAAAGAGACGCTGCGGGCGCGGCCGGTGATCGTCGACGTCGCCCGCCGCCTCACCGCACCTGCCGAGATCGGCGGCTACGAGCTGCCCAAGGGCAGCTTCGTGATGGCGGCGATCGCCGCCCTGCACTACCGCGAGGACCTCTTCCCGCAGCCCCAGCAGTTCCGCCCCGAGCGCTTCCTCGCGGAGAAGGCCGACACCTACGCCTGGATCCCCTTCGGCGGCGGCGTACGGCGCTGCATCGGCGCCGCCTTCGCCGAATACGAGATGCGGATCGTCCTGCGCGAGTTCGTCTCCCGCGCCGAGCTCAGCGCCCCCGACCAGCGACCGGAGAAGGTCAGGGTCCGCAACATCACCCTCGCCCCCGGCAAGGGCACCCGCGTCAGGCTGGACCGGTCGCTGCGCTGACCTCGCGTTCGGCCTCCTCCCATTCGGCGTAGAGCTCGGAGAGCTTGCGCCTGGCGGCTTCGTGGCGCTCATTGGCGCGCTCGTACTTCTCCGCCGTCGACCAGTTTGCGGGGTCCGAGAGCTCGTCCTCGATTTGGCGCAGCTTGGCTTCGGCGGCCTCGACCTTTTCGGCCAGGCGGCTCGCCCGCCGCTCCGCTCGCTGGGCGAGGTGGTGCGGGCTCTGGCGCTTGCCGCCTTTGCCCGCACGCTTCGCTGCCGCCGCGGCCGCAGACGCCGCTTCCGCCTCTTCGTCCCGGCGGCGCTGGTACTCAGCCCAGCCACTCGAATGGCTGGCCAGCTCGCCGTTCTCACAGACGATCGTGCGACTCCCGACCGCCTCCAGCAGGGCGCGATCGTGGGAGACGAGGATCACCGTGCCCGCGAACTCCGATAGGGCGTCCTCCAGCGCCTCGCGGCTCTCGATGTCCAGGTGATTTGTCGGCTCGTCGAGGATCAGCACGTTGGCGCCGGAGGCGACGAGGATCGCCAGCGAAAGGCGGCGCTGCTCGCCGCCCGAGATGTCGCCGAGCGATTTCTCCACGTCCGAGCCGGAGAAGAGGAAGCCGCCGAGCAGGTCGCGGGCCTTCTGCCCGCTGAGGCCGGTCTCGCGCTGGGCGGCGTCGAGCACCGTCCCCTCCCCCGCGGCGCTCTCGGCGTGCTGGGAGAGGTAACCGATCTTGACGTTGTGGCCGCTGCGCACCGAGCCCGAGGCGAGCTCGCGCTGGCCGGCCAGGGTCTCGATCAGGGTCGTCTTGCCGGCGCCGTTAGGGCCGACGAGGACCACGTGCTCCTCGCGTTCGACTTCGAGCTCGGCGTCGTCGAGGAGGACGCGGCCCGGCACCTCGATCCGCCCTTTGACCAGTTTCAGCACCACCCGGCCCGGCCGCGCCGGCGGTTTGAAGGAGAAGCGCAGGTGGTGGTTGTCGCGCGCTTCGGCCTTCGGCCCGTCGCGTTCGAGTTTCTCGATCATCCTCACCCGCGACTGCGCCTGGCGCGCCTTCGTCGCCTTGTAGCGGAAGCGCTCGACGAAGCGCTCCATCCGCTCGATCTCAGCCTCCTGGCGCTCGATCGCCTTGCCGAGAGCGATCTGCCGCGCCGCCTGCTCCTTGCGCCAGGCGTGCCAGGGGCCGGCGAAGAAGCGGCCGCGCTTTGCCTCCAGCTCCAGGACCGAGGTGCCCACCGCCTCGAGGAACCAGCGGTCATGGGCGACGAGCACCACCGCGGCGTCGAGGTCGACCAGGTAGCGCTCCAGCCACTCCAGAGAGGGAATGTCGAGATGGTTGGTCGGCTCGTCGAGCAGCAGCAGGTCCGGGCGGGTGGCAAGCGCACGGGCGAGCGACGCGCGGGTCAGCTCGCCGCCGGAGAAAGTCGAAAGTTGCCTGCTGGCGGCCTCCTCGCCGAAGCCGAGGCCGGTGAGAACGGCGAGCACGTCGTCGCGCCAGCGGTACCCCCCGCCGGCTTCGAGGCGCTGCTGCGCCGCCGCGTAGGAGCGCATGGTCTCCTCGTCCGGCTCGCCGGCGGCCATCGCCGCCTCGAGGCGGGAGAGCTCGGCCTCGGTCTCCTCCATGTCGGCGCGACCGGAGAAGACGTAGTCGCCGAGCGAGACCGCGGCGTCGCGGGGCGGGCGCTGGTCGTGCAGGGCGACCCGCGCCCCTTTCTGCAAGGAGATGCTGCCCGAGTCGGGAGGCCGCTCGCCGGCCAGCACCCGCAGCAGCGTCGACTTGCCGGCGCCGTTGCGGCCGGAGAGCGTCATCCGCTCGCGCGGCTCGAGCTTGAAAGACACATCGGCGAAGAGCAGCGCGCCGCCGGCGTAGAGATCGATCGAGGTCGCTGTAGCGATTGCCATGGGCTCCTGACAGTACGCGGATTGGGCATCGCGGGGCGTAGGCTGGAGCGGCGATGGCGGGACCACTGAGACACCTCGGCGACCTCGCCAAAGCGCGCCTAACCAGGGCCGCGGCACAGCGCGAAGACAGCCAGGCGCTGGGCGAGCTCGAGGCACGGGCCCTGCAGCTGCCCGAGGGGCTGGAGATCGAATGGCTGGGCGTCTCCGGCTATCGCCTCAGCGCCGAAGGCAAGACGCTCTTCATCGACCCCTACCTCTCGCGCGTTCCCTTCTCGAAGCTGCTGCGCCGCCGCGCGGCACTGCCCGACCCGGCGGCGCTCGACCGTTTCGTGCAAGCACCTGGCGAAGTCGTGGGAGTCCTGGTCGGCCACACCCACTTCGACCACGCCGTCGACGCGCCGGCGATCGCCCGCCGCTTCGGCTGCAAGGCCTACGGGTCGGACTCGCTGGCGAGCCTGATGGCCCTGCACGGCCTCGGCGGGCGCGCGGTCGAGGTCGAGCCCTACCGCACCTACGAGCTCGGCCCATTCGAGGTCAGCTTCACGCCCAGCGCCCACTCCAAGCTGCTGCTCGGCCTCGCCGTGCCCTATGACGGCGACCTCACCTGCGAGCACCTCGACGCGCTCTCGCCGGCCGCCTACCGCTGCGGGCAGGTCTGGGGGATCTCGATCGAGGTCGCAGGGGTGCACCTCTACCACCAGGGCAGCGCCAACCTGATCGACGAGGCGATCCGCGTGCGCGGCGTCGACGTCTTCCTCGCCGGCATCGCCGGGCGCAGCTTCACCGACGACTACTGGCAGCGGATCATCCCCCGCCTCGATCCCGAGATCGTCGTCCCCACGCACTACGACAACTTCTTCCGCCCCCTTGGACAGCGCATGGAGTTCGTATCCGACGTGCGGCTGGCGGGACTGCCAGATGAGATCGGCGCGGTCAGCCGCGACCTCGCACTGGCGGCGCTGCCGCGCGCCGACCTCTAGCCGACGAAGTACTTGGCGGCGATCTGCTCAACCGTGCCCATGGTGCGGACTGTGTTCCGCCCGAGAATGGCGGCGAGCTCCTTCAAGTCGAGCTCGGAGTCCGAGAGGCCGCCCTTTGGCAGCCAGTAGAGCTCACGCCCCTCGATCGCGAGGCGGTCGTCGTCACTTGCGAGCGCCAGCGCCCGCCTGCGCGAGGCGGCCTTGGGTTTCCGCTCGAGGAAGGCGACCTGGAGCTTCCCCTTAGACGCCTTCAGCGCCTTCGCGTCGAAGGGTTCCTGGGCTGCGACCGCCCGCAGCTCGGCGGCGCTGCGCAGGAAGACCGGCACTTCGTAGCCGAGCGCCTCGCCGAGACCGGCTTCGATCTGCTGGGCCAGCTTCGCCTCGCTTTTCTCTCCGGCGGTGAAGACGACGTTGCCGCTGGCCCGAAAGCAGCCGACCCCTGAGAAGCCCAGCGCCTCGAACTCCGCCCGCAGCTCCTCGTTCTTGATCCGGCGGCCGCCGAGGTTCATCCCGCGCAGGAAGGCGACGTAGCTCTCCATGCGCCGCATCCTAGGAACTGAGCCCGGGTTCGGGTGAGAACTGGACGGCGAGCAACCCTTTGAGCGGGGATTCTTTTTTCAGGCTGCAAGAAAACCCGGTGAAGATGAGCGTCGAACCCACGGACGCCTCCTCCTGCCCGCGAAGAACGCTTGCGGTCCTAACCGCATGCTCAAAAACTGCCAAGCAACGGCCGGGGTGCCTGCTGCAAGGATTGCCCGCCAGTGAACGCGGACTTCAGCCAGTTGCCGGCCGGCCTTCCCGTCCCCGAAGACGACGGCGCCGCTGCTCACCTGCCTGGGTCACCGGTTCCGGAACTGGCGTTGCCTTCGACTCAGGGCGGTTCGCTCGAGCTTGCGCAGTGCGCAAGGGGCCGCCTCGTCGCCTACGCCTATCCGCGCACCGGCGTTCCAGGCCAGCCGCTCCCAGGCGGCTGGGACGACATTCCCGGGGCCCGCGGCTGCACGCCACAGAGTTGTTCCTACCGCGACGCCGTCGCCGAATTCGCCGCCTTCGGCGCGGAAATCGTCGGCATCAGCGCCCAGGCCGCAGCCGAGCAGCGCGAGTTCGCCGAGCGCGAGCACATCCCCTTCCCCCTGCTCAGCGACTCCGGCCTCCGCCTTGCCGAAACCTTGCGCCTCCCCACCTTCGAAGCAGGCGGCATGACTCTCTACAAGCGCCTCACCTTCGTCGCCGAAGCGGGCAAGCTCGTCAAGGTCTTCTACCCCGTCTTCCCGCCCGACCGCGACGCCAGCGAGGTGGTGGGCTGGCTGCGCGAGCGGGCGAGGTGATGGCTTGGCCCTCATCGTGGCGGCCGAACCTCGCAGGGGCCTCTAGATCAGAGCATCAGGGCCACCCAGCCGACCGATCTCCTAGCCTGAGTGCGTGGAACAGTTGGGGATCGCGCTCGCGGGTGTGCTGGTAGGTGCCATCGTGACAGAGGGGCTCCGCTTCTGGCGCGGATACGTCGAGACCCGGCGGCGCTTGCGCGGCGCCAAGCGGCTTGTGCGCAATGAGCTAATCGTCAACGGCACGCTGCTCGCGGGCGCCACGCCAGAGGTGCTTCGCGAGCGACTTAAAACCGGAGTCATCCGCGTCGATCAGTGGGCGGCCTGCGAAGTCCTGCTGGCCGAGACCCTGTCAAGCAAGGAATGGGCGAAACTCGCCGCCGCAAACCTGCTGCTGGCGACGCTAGCGGCAGACATCGACCTCACGGCGGATGAGGATCTCAAGGTGATCGCCGAGGATCTCTCCAAGCAGATGGAGCAAGCGCAAGTACAACTAAACGAGTCCCAATCTTGACTAGCGGCACCAGCGCTGGGTTATGGCCTTTCAGCACGACCGAGCCGCCGAGCGGACTCGATCGAGTGGAGGCGGCCGGAATTGAACCGGCGTCCGAGGTCGTAGCGCGAAGGCATCTACAGGTTTAGCCGGTGCTTGATTCTCGTCTCCCGGGGTCCGCACCGGCGGGCACTGCGGGAGATAAAGCCCTCTGAATTGTCCCCTGGCGGACGGGGCGATCCACCCGGGTGAGCCCGCGGTTTGAAGCCGGTGACCCTCCCTGCGGGCGAAGGAGGACCGACTCTCATCGCCTAGGTTCTAGCTAGGCAGCGAGGGCGAACTCATGGTCCGCACGTATTGGTTGGTGCCGGTGTTTAACGAGGCCTCCGGCAACCTCGACCTGCAACCGTTCGCACGGACCGACCACGTCGAAGCCTGTCGCCCCCGTGCTATGTGCACCAAGTGTACGTAGTCGGGTAGGAATACTCGCGTGAGCGAGCGAGAGTTCGACGCGATCGTGCTCGGGGCCGGAGCTCCGGGCGAGGTCTGCGCGGGACGGCTCGCCGATGGCGGGCTCTCCGTGGCGATCGTCGAGCAGCACCTGGTTGGCGGCGAGTGCTCCTATTACGCCTGCATGCCCTCGAAGGCACTGCTGCGGCCAGCAGACCTGCTCGGCGAGGCGGTGCGGATGCCGGGGATCGCGGTTGACGAGAGGCTCGACGCCCGTGCCGTTCTCGCCCGTCGCGACGAGGTCGTCCACGATCTCGATGACTCCGGCCAGCTGCCCTGGCTGGAGGAACGCGGGATCGAGCTCTTCCGCGGCAGCGGCAGGTTCGACGGCGAGCGCCGGGTCCAGGTCGGCGATGACCTGCTGACGGCGAATCGCGCTGTCGTCGTCGCCACCGGCAGCGCCGCCGCGGTGCCGCCGGTCGAGGGTCTCGACGCAGCCGGAACCTGGAACAACCGCGAGGGAACGACCTCGAAGCACGTCCCGGAGAGCATGATCGTGCTCGGCGCTGGGCCCGTCGGCTGCGAGCTCTCTCAGGCCTGGGCCTCTCTCGGCTGCCGCGTCACCCTGATCGAGGGCGGCCCCCGGGTGCTCGCGCGCGAGGAGGAGTTCGCCGGCGAGGAGGTCGGGGCGGCGCTGCGCGAGCGGCACGGGGTCGACCTGCGCACCGGCGCCCAAGCAACCAAGGCGAGCCGCGACGGCGACCTCGCCACCGTCGAGCTCGACGATGGCGGCGTCGTCTCCGCCGCGGAGATCCTCCTCGCCGCCGGCCGCACCCCGCGCACCGGCGAGATCGGGCTCGACAGCATCGGCGTCGAGCCCGGCGAGCACGGCTTCCTCGACAGCGACGAGCGGCTGCGGGTGGGCGGCAGCGAGTGGCTCTACGCGGTCGGCGACGTCAACGGCCGCGCCCTCTTCACCCACATGGGCAAGTACCAGGCCTGGGTCGCTGCCGAGAACATCCTCGGCCGCGCGGTCGAGACGGCCTCGGAAGGCATCGGCGTGCCCCGGGTCACCTTCACCGATCCCCAGGTGGCGGCGGTGGGCAAGACGCTCGCGCAGGCCAAGGAGGCGGGCATCGACGCGCGCGCTGTCGACGTTCCCACCGACGGCACCGCTGGAGCCAGCTTCCAGGGCAAGGGCACCGGCGGCACCAGCCGCATCGTCGTCGACGAGAGCCGACGGGTCATCGCCGGCGCCACCTTCACCGGCTTCGAGACCGCCGACTTCCTCCACGCCGCCACGGTGGCAATCGTCGGCCAGGTTCCCCTTGCCAAGCTCAGGCACGCGGTGGCGGCCTATCCGAGCCGCAGCGAGATCTGGCTCAAGCTGCTCGAGGCCTACGGGCTCTAGCCCGCCCGCCGGCCGGTCAGACTCGCGAGCGGCGCTTGAGGTCTTCGAGAGCGTCCTGCGGGAAGCCCGGCACCTCGTCGAGCTCGTCTACCGAGCCGAAGCGACCGAGCCGCTCGCGATGGGCGAGCAGGCGGGTGGCCTGGGTGACCGAGAGGTTCTCGGCGCGAAGCTGCTCGAAGGTGACCGAGTTGAGGTCGATCGTCCCCCCCGATTGGGCGGCCGCTCCGGCAGCCGGCGCTGGCGGCTCCGGCGTCGCGGGTGGAGCAGGCGGCACCGGCGAGGGCGGTGGCGGGACAGGAGCCGGGGGCGGCGCCGGCGAAGGCGGGGCCGGTGGCGGTGGCTCGGGCTGTGGAGCCGGCGGCACGGGTGGACCGGGGTCGGGCGCCGGAGGAGTCGGCTCGGGCGCGGGGGGAATGGGGGCGGGCGGAGGCGTCGGTTGCGGCGGCGGGGGCGCCTGCCCCGGCCCAGCCTGCACGGACTGAATTACCGCCTGCTCGGCTTCTGCGGCACGGCGCTCGGCCTCGCGTGCCCGCTCCTCGGCCTGCGCGACGCTGTCGCGGATCTCCTGCAGGCGCCGCTCGCGCTCCTCCTCCTCTGACTTCAGCTTTGCCAAGCGCTCGGCCTCGGCTGCGCGGCGCTCGGCCTCCTTGGTGCGCTCCTCGATCTGGCGCAGGCGCTCCTGCGCCTCGGCCATCGCGCGCTCCTGCGCCTGGCGCTCCTGCTGCAGGCGCTGCTCAGCGGTTTCCAGTCCCGCGGCCTCGGGAGGGGCGGCCGGAGGCGACTGGGCCGGCGGGGATGCCGGAGGCGGCACCGCGGCCATGGCTTGGGTGACCTGGCCCGCCTGTGCACCCGCCGCGCGTGCCTCGGCTTCGTGCTGCAGGCGCTCGGCCTCCTGGATGCGGCGATCCGCCTCGGCTCGGATCCGCTCCTCCTCGCGCTGGATCTCCGCCACCTTGTCGCGAACGCGCTGTTCGGCGGTGGCCGGGTCCTCGTAGCCGACCGGCGCGCCTGGCACTGCCGCGACCGGCGGCGCGCCCACGGGCGGGACAGGCGGGGGCGGCGGCACGGGGGTAGTCGGGACAGGCGGTTGAGCCAACGCGCCCGGCTGCGGCGCCAGGCCCGGCTGCGAGCTTGCCGCGGCTTCCTGGTGAAGTTGTTCGCGCTCTTGCGCGGCGCGCGCTTCGGCCAGCTGGCGCTCGGCCTTGGCCGCTTCCTTGCGCGCCCGGCGGCCGTCGGTCCGGCCGCCGCCGGCGGTCTTGCCCCGCCGTTCGCCCCGCTTCGCGACTCGCTCTTCCTTGCGCCGTTTTGCCTCCTCCTGGCGCCGCTTGCGGTGCTCGAGGCGCGCCGCCCGCTGTTGCTCGCGGGCCTGCTTGCGCTTGTCCTTGGCACTCAGCGGCTGGCCCGTCGCCGCCCCGGCCGGCGGAGACGCAGACCCGGAGGCAGGCGGGGCTCCGGGAGGCGGCGGGGGCGTCCCCGGCGCCCCGGGGGCAGCACCGGCAGCTCGCTCCTTCTCTTCTTTTTCCTTGGCCCGCCGCCGGGTGACGCTGACGACGAGCAAGAGCAGCAGCACCGCGGCGAGCAGGGCGACGACGAAGTACTGGATGTTGTCGCTGACGAAGTCACCGGCTTCACTCGGGAACGAGTCAGCCTGCGCCTGGGCCGGCACGACCAGCGCGACGAGGGTTACCGCGGAGAGAAGCGGGGCAAGCCTGGAACGCATCGGCCCCGAAGCTACCTCATCCGGCCCTTGAATTCCCGCTCGACTTCCCGCCGCACGTCCCGGTCCGCGATCTCGCGGCGCCGGTCCCGGCCCTCCTTGCCGCGCGCCAGGGCCAGCTCGACCTTGGCCCGCGAGCCTTTGAAGTAGATCCGCAGGGGAATCAGGGTCAGGCCTTTCTCCGCTGTCTTGCCGATCAATTTCTCGATCTCCCCTCGGTGCAGGAGCAACTTGCGCGGGCGCTCCGGCTCGTGGTTCTCGCGGCTGGCCGGCTCGTAGGGCGGGATATGCAGGTTGCGAAGCCAGACCTCGCCCCTGTCGACCACGGCATAGGCGTCGGTCATCTGGGCCTTGCCGCCGCGCAGCGACTTGACCTCGGAGCCGCGCAGAACGATGCCGGCCTCCATCTTTTCCACCGGTTCGAATTTGTGCCGGGCGCGGCGGTTGGTGGCGACGTCACCCGATGCGGGCTCGCGTTTCTTCTTCTGCTTCTTAGCCATCGGCCAGCTCCAGGTCGACGCGGCCACGCTCAGCGGCGACATCGGTGACGCGGACGGATATCGGATCGCCGAGGCGCAGCGTCGACTTCGACTCGCGCCCGACCAGCGCCGTCTCGGTCTCGTTCAGCTCGAAGCGCTCGACCCCAATCGTCCGCGCCGGCAGGAAGCCCTCGTAGGCATCGCCGAGCTCGCCGCCGAAGGCGACGAAGGCGCCGGCGCGGATCACCCCCGAGACCTCGCCGCCGAACTCGGTCTCCTCCCCGCGCTCGCTGAGCTCCCGCCGCAGCAGGTAGGCGGCGCAGATGTCGTCGCCATCGCGCTCGATCCGGGCCGACTCGCGCTCCTGCTCGCTGCAGTGCCACGCCACCTCCCGCGCCTCCGCCGCTCGTGGCGCCTCCTCCCCCTCGCCCAGTGCCGCCAACAGCGCCCGGTGCACGAGCAGGTCGGGATAGCGCCGGATCGGCGAGGTGAAGTGGCAGTAGGCCTGGCTGCCGAGGCCGGCGTGGCCGCTGTTGCGGTCGCTGTACTGGGCTTGCATCAGGGAGCGGAGCACCAGCGATGTATACGCCTCCCGGCCGTGCCCGCGCCGCTTCGCCTCGGCGATCACGAGGCGGCTGGCCTCCGCCGCTATCGCGCCGGCCTGGCTCGGCGCCAGGCCGCCTCGCAGCGGCGGCGTCGGCACGCCGAGCGCCGCCAGCTGCTCGAGCAGGCGCTCGATCCGCAGCGGGTCGGGCTGGGCGTGGACGCGGTAGACGGCCGGCACCCGCTTGCGCTCGAGCAGCTGCGCGACCTGTTCGTTGGTGAGAATCATCAGCCGCTCGATCAGGCGGTGCGACTCGGTCTGCGCGACGGCGCGGGCGCCGCTCACTTCGCCACCCGAGTCGAAGCGAAACTCCGGCTCGCTGGACTCGACGTCGAGCCCGGTCGCGCCGCGGCGCTCGCTCAGGGCTGCAGCCGCCTCGCGGGCCGCCGCCAGCGGCTCGATCACCCCGGCGGGGGGCTCGGCGTCCCCGGCGAAGACCCGGTCGAGCTGGTCGTAGTCGAGCCTGGCCTGGGAGCGGATGCGACTGCGGTAGAAGCTCGCGGCCAGCGTCGCCCCACTCGGGTCGAGCTCGATCTCAGCGGTCACCGCGAGTCGCTCCACTCCCGGCGCCAGGCTGCATGCGTCCTCGCTCAGGGCGCGCGGCAGCATCGGCTCGACCGCTCCCGGCACGTAGGTGCTGTTGGCGCGCGCCCGCGCCTCGAGGTCCAAGGGGGTGTCCGGCTTGACGTGCGCCGCCACGTCCGCGATGTGGACCCAGACGCGCCAGCCGTCGCCCTCGCGCTGGGCGGAGACCGCATCGTCGAAGTCGCGCGCCGTGGCGGGATCGACCGTGAAGGTGTCGAGCGCGGTCAGGTCCCGCCTGCGGGCGCTGCTCGCCTCAGCCACCTCGGCGGCCCGTCTCGCCTCTGTCTCCAGCGCGGCCGGAAAGCCGCGCCTGCCCAGGCGGTCTTCGAGCAACCGCTCCATCGCCTCGCTCGCGCTGGCGGGCTCCTCTCGTCGCTGCGCGCGGCCGCGCCGCCGCTGGCGCTCGCGGTAACAGCGCCAGTCGCGCTTGCTCACCGCGGCACACCGTTCCGGTGCGCTCTATCCCCATATCCCGGGGCAAAGGCACACCGCAACCTCATCGCTCGTGGGAGAGGACGTCGAGGGCGCGTTCGAGGCCCTCGTCCGGGACTGTGCGCAGGTCATCGGCCGCCTTCACGTCGGGATGGATGCCGTGGCTCTGCGCCAGGTTGACGCCGTCCGGCGTGAAGTACTCGCCGATCGTCAGCTTCAGCGCGCCGCCGTTGGAGAGGCCGATCTCCTGCTGGAAGACGCCCTTGCCATAGGAGCGGGTGCCGACCACCGTCGCACCGGCGTCGTCGGCCAGCGCCGCGGTGAGGATCTCGGCCGCCGAGGCGGTGTTACGGTCGATCAGGACCGCCATGGGCAGCTTCGGCAGGTTGTCGCCGACGGTCTTGTAGACGGCGTGGCCCTGGGTGCGCGAGTCGGTGGTCACGACGATTTCGTCGTCGGGAAGGAAGACGCTGGCGCTGAGCACCGCCTCCTCGAGCAGGCCGCCGCCGTTGCCACGCAGGTCCAGAACGATGCCTTCGGCTCCTTCTTTCTGCACTTTTTCGACGGCCTCGCGCAGCAGCGCGTGCACGCCTTCGCTGAAGGAGACCATGCCTACGTAGCCGATCTTGCGCCCGTTGACTTCCTTGATCTTGCTGGTCACCACCGGCAGTGCGATCTGGGCGCGGGTGACCTCGATCTCGTCGACCTTGCCGCTCCCCTTCTCCTTGACGCCGATCGTCACCTGCGAGCCTTCCGGGCCCTTGATCTTCCCGGTCGAGACCTGACTGTTCTCACCCGCGATCGAGTCGCCGTTGACCGAGACGATCGTGTCGCCGGGCTCGAGCCCGGCGTCGGACGCCGGCGATTTCGGGAAGACGGTATCGACCCGCAGCCCCGCCTTGACTTCGGAGACGGTCAGGCCGATGCCGGAGAAGTGCCCGGAGATCTCCTCGTTGAAACGGTCCAGCGCTTCCGGGGAGAAGTAGTCGGAGAAGCGGTCGCGGTGGCGGCGGCGCAGCTCGCGGACCATGCCCTGCAGCGAGGAGTTGGTCAGCTCGGTCGAGCCGACCGGGCGGAAGTAGTTGTCCTCGATCAGTTCGGTCGCTTCCAGGTTGAGCCCGGCGGAGTCGTCGACGAAGCGGTCGCGGACGAATTCGGGCAGCTTGCCGGGGTGGCCGCCGAGCCAGATCCCGGCGCAGAGAACGACGATCAGGGCGGCCGCCAGGGCCGCGAGCTTCGCCGCGCTCACGCGGCGCTCAGACCTTCAGGAAGCGGCGCAGGGTGACGCCGGAGCCCACCGCGGAGACCAGCACCGAGGCGGCGAAGAGGATCGCCACCAGGGCGGGAAAAGAGAGGGTGCTGTTGTTCTGCGCCGCGAGGAAGGAGAAGGTGTCGCTCAGCGGGTCGACGATCGTGATCTTGCCCAGCCACAGGATGAGTATGGCGATCAGGCCGCCCGCGAAACCGACCACGACGCCCTCGATCATGAAGGGCCAGCGGATGAACCAGCGGGTCGCCCCGACCAGCCTCATCACCTCGACCTCGCGGCGACGGGTGTAGATAGAGAGCCGGATCGTGTTGCCGACCAGCATCAGCGAGGCGAGGACCAGCAGCGCCGTGATCACGCTCAGCACGATCTTCAGCGCGCTCGTCACCTGCTCGATCTTCTTCCCTCCCTGCTGCTGTTCGAAGGTCGGGTTTTCGGCGTTGATGATCGGCGAGATCGGCTTCGGCTTCCCGTTCGGCCCGGGGGGAGCGACGGCGGTGCGCGTCGCTTCGAGGTTGCTGGCGTCGTCGGGCTTGACCGAGAAGTTGCCCGGCAGCGGGTTGTACCCATGCAGCTGGGTGATCGATTCTTCGACCTTGGCCTTGCCGTAGGAGGCCTTGAATTCGGCCAGCGCCTGGTCCTTGCTGATGAAGCGCACCGACTTCACGTGCGGAATCGCTTCCAGCTTGTTCTGCAGGGCGTCGATTTCGGCCTGGGTGGCGTCGTCGTAGACCGGCACGCGGAATTCGAGGCTCTGGCGGATCTCGCTGCTCTTCGCCTGCGTGGTCTGGAAGATCGGGATCAGCACGCCGAGCAGGATCACGGTGGTGACCGTGGTGACGATCGCCGCCATGCTCGGCGCCCCGTTGCGGCGCAGCGCGCGGAAAGCCTCGGCGATGAAGAAGGGGAGCTTGGACATCTAGATCAGCGCGTCGTGTCCGTTGGTCTGGCCCTCGGGGGCGACGCCCATCTCGGCCCGCATGCGCACGCCGAACTCCGTCGTCGACTCCTCGGTGTAGCCGCCGCTGACCTCGTCGCGGACCACGCGGCCCTCGTACAGCTCGATCACGCGGCGGCGCATGTTGTCGACCATCTCGCGGTCGTGGGTGACGACGACGACGGTCGTGCCGGTCTTGTTGATCCGGTAGAGCAGCTGCATCACGCCGATCGAGGTGACCGGGTCGAGGTTGCCGCTGGGCTCGTCGGCGAGCAGCAGCGGCGGGTGGTTGACGAAGGCGCGGGCGATCGAGACGCGCTGCTGCTCGCCACCGGAGAGCTGGTCGGGAAAGCTGTTGAGCTTGGTCGAGAGGCCGACGAGGCGCAGCGTCTCGGGCACCTTGGCGCGGATCTGGGCGCGGCTGGCGCCGATCACCTGCAGCGCGTAGGCGACGTTGTCGTAGACGGTGCGGTCGGGCAGCAGCTTGAAGTCCTGGAAGACGGTGCCGATGTTGCGCCGCAGCTGTGGGATCTTCTTCTCCGACATGGCGCCGATGTCGCGGCCGGCGATGTGGACGGTGCCCTCCGTGGTCGCCTCGTCGCGGATCAGCGTCTTGATCAGGGTCGACTTGCCGCAGCCCGTGGGGCCGACGAGGAAGACGAACTCGCCGCGGTCGACCGCCAGCGAAACCCGGTCGAGCGCCATGTGGCCCCCCGGATAGACCTTCGTCACGTCACGCAGCTCGATGATCGGTTTCTTCGCTCTGGCCATGCCCGCGCTCCCTTCTGCGGAGACAGGGTGACTCCTGCGCTCCATCGGGCGCGCAATTCCGCGCCCAAAACGGCAGCGGCGCCTAGCCGCGGGCCCTGCAGGTCCGCGTCAGCACCGCCTTGATGGTGAGGCTGCCGGCGAAGGCAAAGCTGGTTTTGGCCAGCGGGAAGGCGGCACTCGGAAAGCCGGGTGCGGCCGGGCAGCCGGCGCTGAGGAAGCTGCGCGTGTGACCGCGATAGCTGAAGCGGCGCCGCAGGTTCATCCGCAGCCCCGTCACGTAGCCCCAGTTGCCGGTCGCCTGCGGCAGCGACGCTTCGAGGGTGGTGCCATAGGTGCCGCGGCTTTTCCTCAGGACGAAGGGCAGCACGGTCGAGGTCGGCGCCGGCTCGGTGCCGTAGATGTGGGCGAGGATCGCCGGCTTGCCGTTGACCTTGCCGTTGAAGGCGAGAACCTTGCCCGCGGACGGAAATGGCGACTGCTGGGGCAGCTTCACGTTCGCCGAGAAGTGCCCTTCGCCGACCAGCGAGCGATGGCATGCGGCCAGGGCGTTTTCGGTGGTCGCTGGCTGGATCCGGTCGATGCGGCAGGAGGGCAGGCCCTGCGAGGTGAAGTGGCCGTTTCGGTTGATCGCGATCGCGATCCGCCGCAGCTGGGGCGGGTCATCCCCGCCGGTGGCACCAATGCTGGCATCGACGACGATGCCCACCGGTGCGGTGCCGTGGCGGGGCAGGACGTGCGGGGTGAGCTTGCCGTCGAAGCTGACGCGGACCCCGCGCCGCTGTTCGACCACCGATGCGGACGCTTCGCCGCTGGCAGCGGCCGCCGCGCCGCTTTCCTCCTCGCCTGCCGCGAAACCGGCAGCGCTTTCGGCGCGCAGGCCCGCCCCCCCGCCTTCGGCCTCCTGCGGCGCGGCAGGCTGGAGGTAGGGGCCGTACTTGACGACGTTGGAGTCTTCGCTGTTGCCGGTGGTGACGTACAGGTCGCCCGTTTTCGAGTCGACGGCGAGCCCGGACGGTTCACCGAAGACCGGGCCCTGCTGCTTGTTCCCCTGGCCGCCCACCGTGCGAGCCTCCAGGGGCGGGCCAAGGGAGGCGCCGGCGGCGTCGAACTCATAGATCGCGGCCTGCGGAGAATCTAAGCGCGGTTTGAGGTCGTCGACGACCAGCAGGTGGCCTTTGCCGCTGGTACTGCTGTTGTCGACCGCCAGGGCGGCATTGAACAGCGAGTGGAAGTGGGGCCCCCCCGTGCCTTCCGGCCCTTCAATCGTCTCGACCGGGGCCGTCAGGCTGGTTCCCGGGTCGAATGCCTTGACGGTCTCATCGGCCGCGTCTGCGACGTAGACCCGGCCCGTTTCGAAGTCCACCGCGACGCCGAAGGCTTCGCCGAGGCTGCCGAGGCCGATTTTCTGCACCGGCGCCTCGCCCGGTTCGACCGGCGCGTCGTACACCGCCACGTAGGTCCGGTCGTCGACGAAGAGATCGCCGTCCGCGCCAACCGCGATGCCCGTCGACGGCCCCGGGTCGATTTCTTCTTCGGCTGGCATCCGCAGCACCCGCTGGTGGAATTCGCTGGCATAGAGGGTGCCCGCCTGGTCGACGGCGAGGCCGCAAACGGCATTCAGCTTTTCGATCGGGTTGACGATCGTCGAGGGATCCCCGCCTTTGAGTTCCAGGGTGCTCTGGTGCAGGCCGAGCATCGAGAACCGGTAGATGGCCCGGTGGTAGTAGTCGGAGAGGTAGAAGGATTCCGTGGGAGAGACGGCGAGGCCACAGGCTCCTTCGACCTGGCCATCGACGAGCGAGCTCAGCTCGGAGTCCGGGATCCATTGTTCCTGTTGTTCTTTCGGGTTGAGGGGCTGCTTGACCGGTTCCCGCGCCGCCGAGGCATTGCCGCAAACCGCAAGGGCCCCGGCCAGCATGCAGGCCAAGGTGGCCGTGACGATTCGAGCCCTCATCTCTTCCCCTTCCCTTTCTTGGCCTTGCATTCCGCCTTCACCTGCGGGTGCAGGCGCCAGCCGCGGTTCGAGTGCCCGATGAAGCGCGCGATCGCCGCCTGGCGCTTGCGGCAGAGGTTTTCCGCATTGACGAGCAGCCCCCGCTTGCCCGCGTTCATCTTCAGCACGAACTTGGTCACCGGCGCGTCGGGGATGACGGGGAAGGTGCCGCGAATGCCGCCGCGGAAGGAGTCGATGCGCCCGGCGACGTCGACCTCCACCCCGTGGCCGCGCAGGGCGAAGACGAGGTCGGGCAGGGTGTGGGAGGAGGCACGCAGGTAGGCGGGGCCTTCCATCGGCTCTTCGAGCAGCGGGGTGAAGGCGCGCACGTGGCCGTAGGCCGAGCCGGGCGGGCAGCGGTGGGAGGCGAACTGAACCTTGGTGCAGATGGTCTTGATGTTGCCCTGTTCGAGGAAGAGCGAGGGGGGCAGGGTCACCTGCGAGGAGCGGATGTTGGCCTCGCCGGGGCGCGGGCGCACCACGACCCGCAGCGAGGCGTGCTTGCCGCGCTTGGCCGGGCCCTTCATCTGCAGGGCGATCCGGGGCCGGAAACCCAGCGAGCGGCAGTCGAAGGCCTGGAAGGGCGCCGTCGCGGTGGCCAGGGTGTCGTCGGAGATGTCACCGAAGCGCTCGCCGGCGCCGTTCATCGCCGAGGAGACGGTGAATTTCTCGCAGCTGGTCGGGTTGAGGGTGAAGCCCGGGCGGTCGATGTAGGCGCGGATGTCGCGCAGGTGGATCGGGACGCCGTCGATGATGTGGGGGATCGGGTCGGTGCCGGTCGCGTCGATCGAGGCCTGGGCGGTGGCCGGGTCGATGCGAACCGCCGAGCGCACGATGACGACACCGAGGTCGAAGGGCCCGACCAGGGCGGAGTCGATCGCCACCACCGAGAAGGCAGAGCCGCGGTAGGGCCCGGCGAGGTAGAGGCTGCCCGGGGCGTAGGCGAGCACCGAGCCGACCCCGTAGCCGGAGTAGGTGCGCCCGATCAGGCTGGCGGCCGGGCAGGAAGGGTGGTCGCGCTCGGCCACGCCGGAGCGCTGGCGGGCTGCTTCGATCGCCGCATCCGGGCAGTAGGGGATGCCGGCGATCTTGCCCAGCAGGCCGGGCGGGAACTGGGCCGAGTAGGAGGTGATCTCCTGTTCTGTCACGTCCCGCGTCAGGTGCAGGTAGAAGGGCGAGTAGGCGCCCGCCTGGGAGTTGAGCGAGCCGCCGGTCGCCTTGGGGGCAAAGGGAGCCAGGCCCGAGGGGCAGGGACCGCCGCCGGCGCCGGCGCTGATCGCCGCCGGCAGCGAGTCGTGGACGACGAGGCTGGAGTTGCGCCAGGGGGTCAGGTCGGCCTCGGTCTGAAGCGCGCCGCAGGACGGCGGGGTCGCCAGCGGGCTGCGCTGGCCTTCGCGAAAGCGGATGCTGAGGTCGGAGTAGGGCAGCTGGGGCAGCTTGTCGAAGGTCGCGGTGATCGTGCCCGTGACCGGGTTCGGCTCGAGCTCGCCGGCGACCTTGACCAGGATGCCCCGCTGGATCGACTTGGCGACCAGGTAGATCGCGAGCAGGCTGCCGAATTGGTTGTCGCGGGGGGCGGCCAGGTAGATCGCTCCCTGCACCGGGCCGGCGACGATCGGGCTTTTGACGCTGAAATCGCCGATCTTCGACTGGCTTGGGCAGCCCGCGCCAAAGGGTGAGCTCGCCGTCTCCCCCGTTTCGTACTGGGCCTGGGTGCAGACGCTGAGGCCGGCGCCGACCGAGGGGTTGATGCTCACCCCTTCGGGCAGGGTCACCACGGCCTTGCGCACCGGGGTCGGAACGCAGCCGGTGGCAAAGAAGGTGCCGTGAATGCAGAGCGGTTCTTCGACCCCGCTGGTGTCGACCACGATGTCGAAGGCATAGCCCGAGGGCGAGGAGGCGCGAGGATTGCTCAGCACGGCGGTTGCGTGCGGTTTGAATTCGAGTTTTTCGCAACCGGACAGCGGGGCCTGGCTGGAGCTGGCGGGTTCCATCTCCGCTTCCTGCTGCCAGGAGCGAGCAACCGCGACGAATGTGAGAGGGGCCTCGCACGAGGTGGGCATGCTCAGGTAGGCCTTGACTTTTTTGGAGTCGACGTCTCTCGGCGGGCCAACCGAGCATTTCCCCCAGCTGTGCGCGGGGTCGACCTCGTTGAGGCATTCGCCGCGCTGTTCGTTGTTGGCGACCGCCCAGGGAACCCCCCAGATCGTCACCGTGAGCCCGGCCAGCTGCAGGTCGCGGGGGATTTCCTTCGCCGTGAGGGCGATCCGGTACTCCCCATCTTCCTGGCGGATGGTGGGCACGAAGACGATCGATTTTTCGTAGGGCCTGGCGCCGAGCTCGGCGGGCTCGCCTTTTTTCGGCACGAGGTTGAAGAGGCCAAAGGTGCGTTCGGGAAACGCTCCCGACGCCGACCGCACCGCGATGGTCCCAACCTGCGTGTTGTCCCGGCAGCTCTCACCGGAGCGACTCGTTTCCCACACCGATTTGCGCGCTTTGTGGAATTCCGTGGTGTCGCAGTAATCCTGGCCGGTCGCGGTCGGGTTTTCGAACAGCCCGGGCGGCATTTCGAGCGTGAGGTTGCGCAGGCCGTCTTCTTCCACCCCTCCGGCCCCTGCGAAGTCGAGATCGAAGCTCAGCGCGTAGGGGTGCGTGCCGGCCTTGCTGGAAAGCTCTCCTTCACCTTCGTAGGCGGCAGCTTTGAAGCCTTCCCCGCTGAATTCGAAAGCCACTGCCTGGCTGGGAGCGAGCAGCGCCACGGCGAGAGTGGCGAGGAGAGCAACCCGACGGTTCAACGAGCGGGCCTCCCCGAGCCCTTGTGCTTGCCGGGGTGCCGTCCCTTTCGGTGCTGGCCTTTACGGTGCCGTTTTCCTTTCGGGTGTTTCTTCTTCGGTTCGTAAACGTGCAACGGCGGGTTGCCGGGGTTGGGGACGAGGGTGCCGGGAGTCGGGTCTTCCGGTTCCGCGGGCAGCGGCTGGCAGCTGTCGCCGACGCAGACCGGTTCTTCTTCCAGCCCTTCGATCGCGCCCGCGGCCGCGCCGGGGCCCGCAAGCAAAAGCGCGCAAGCGAGAGCAACCCCCGCCGCAGTGTCCCTGAACCCAGCCACCCGACCATTTCTACGGTACGGAGACCGATTTATCAAGAAACGAGCTGGTACGCGTAGGCTCGCCAGCTGGGCGAGCTAAGAGTCGCCGCGCTCGGACCAGGTGGCGCGCGAGCGGTCCAGGTCCTTGGCGCTGAGGCGCAGGGTGAGGTACTTCTCGCAGCCAGAAGGCGCGGCCGGCAGGTCGAGGTCGACGATGAAGGCTCGGGCGGCGCGGGCCTTCGCGGCTTCGTGCTCGTCGAGGCGGCTGGTCAGGTGCAGCGTGCCCTGGTGCCCGAGGTGGCGTGTCGCCGAGCCAAGCTGAAGCGAGCCCTTGCCGCCCTTGAGCCAGTAGTCGATGTCGACCCTGGTCGGGGTGCGCGCGGTGTACTGGAGCGCCAGGCGCAGCGTGCCGCTGTTGCGCTCGGCGACGACGGCCGGCTCGACGGAGCGAAGCAGGCATTCGGGCGGCAGCACGGCCGCGCCCTTGCTGCCGAATTCTTCTTCTTCTTCGCCTTCTTCTTCCATTTCTTCGAGTTCCCATTCGCCTTCTTCGCTTTCTTCGCCGCCTTCTTCGCCGATGAAGTCGGCTTCGGCGCTGGCGGGCTCGGGCGAGACGACCGGTGCCGCCAGCGGCGCCAACGCGATCGCGAGCAGGGCGAGCGCGACCAGCGCCTGGAAGGCGAGGGGAAGGCGCGTTCCGAGGCTTGAACGGGAATGGGCGTGACCGTGGGGCTTAGTCATGTCGCCCTTTGATCGGCTCGCTGGGGCGATTGCTTGAGCGCCGGCGCCAAGTCCGTGGCCCGTCGCGCCGGTAGATTCGCGGCATGCAGATGAGCCAGCCTCCCGAGCTCGACGGAGTGACCCACCGCTACGTCGACTTGCCCAGCGCGCGGCTGCACGTGGCGGAAGCGGGAGAGGGGGCGCCGGTCGTCCTGCTCCATGGCTGGCCCCAGCACTGGTGGACCTGGCGCAAGGTGATCCCGGCGCTGGCGCGCGACCACCGGCTGATCTGCCCTGACCTTCGCGGCTTCGGCTGGAGCGAGGCGCCGCGGGGGCGCTACGAGATCGGCGACCTCGCCGCGGACATGGTCGCCCTGCTGGACCGGATGGGGCTCGAGCAGGTTGACCTGATCGGCCACGACTGGGGCGGCTACGCCGGCTTCCTGCTCTGTCTCGAGCAGCCGCGGCGCATCCGCAACTACCTTGCGCTCGGCATCGTTCACCCCTGGTTCGAGCCGCCCCAGCCCTCGCCGCAGGCGCTGCAGCGCAGCGCCTACCAATTCCTGCTCGCCTCTCCCCTGCTCGGCGAGAGCGTGCTGCGCTTCGCGCCGGGCTTCGTCAAGCTGGCACTGCGCCGTGGGGCCCACCCGGGGATGCGCTGGAGCGAGGAAGAGCTCGCCTGTTATGCCGACAGCTTCCGCTCCCGCGACCACGCGCTCGCCTCCTCGCACGTCTATCGCAGCTTCCTCACCCGTGAGCTGCCGCGCCTGCGCAAGGGCCATTACCGCTCGCGGCGCAGCCCGGTACCGACCAGAGTCCTCACCGGCGAGGCCGACCCGGTGATCCGCATGGACATCATGGGCGGCTACGAGCCCTACGCCGATGACTTCAGCGTCGAGGAGATCCCCGGCTGCGGCCACTTCATCGCCGAGGAGAAACCCGAGCTGGTCGTCGAGCGTGCGCGAGCGCTCTTCGGCTCCGCCTAGCGGACGCCCTCCAGCTCGAGCAGGGCCTCCTTCATCGGCAGGCCGCCGCCATAGCCGCCGAGCCCGCCGCCGCTGCGCAGGACGCGGTGGCAGGGGACGACGATCGGGATCGGGTTGGTCCCGCAGGCGGTGCCCGCCGCGCGCACGGCGCGCTCGTTGCCGGCCCTGCGCGCCATCTCGGTGTAGGTGCGGGTCTGCCCGTAGGGGATGCGCTCGATCGCCCGCTGCACCTTGCCGCGGAAGCCGTGAGCGAGCGCCCAGTCGATCGGCAGCCCGAACTCGGTCAGCTTGCCGGCGAAGTAGAGGTCGAGCTCGCGCCGTGCCTGGTCGAGCCTGGCGGGCGCCTCGAGCACGCGAGGGGAGACCTTGGCGGCGAGCTCCTCGAGCGCCTGCCCGGGGTCCTGGTTGGGCAGGTTGACGCGCACCAGGCCACGCGGGGTCGCAGCCAGCAGCAGCGGCCCGAAGGGGGAGTCGAGACTGGCGTAGGCGACGTCGAGCAGGCCCTCGGCATCGGCGCGCTCGGCGAGGCGTTGCAGTGTGGCTTTCATGCCAACTCCTTTCTCAGTCGCTTCAGTCCCTCGTGCAGGCTGCGCCGGGCCGCCTCCGGGGAGCAGCCCAACGCGGCGGCGATATCAGCGTGAGGGAGGTCGCTGCCGTAGCGCAGGGCCACGGCGGCCCGCTGCTTCGGCGGCAGGGCCCCGACCGCGCTCCAGATCTCGCCGTCGAGCGGCTCCGGGTCCTCGACCGGAACCTCGGGCGGGTCTGCCATCGGGGCCGCCTTGCGGCCGTTGGCACGGTGGTGGTCGATCGCCTTGCGGTGGGCGATCGTCAGCAGCCAGCCGCGCAGGTTCTCGTCGTTGCCGAGCCGCGGGTAGGCGCGCAGGGCCGCCAGGAACGTCTCCTGAAAGCAATCCTCCGCGTCGGCCCGCCCGACCGCGCCGCGCAGCACGCCCATCACGTCGGCGGCGTGGTCGTCGAGCAGGGTCTGGAAAGGCGGCAAGCGGGTCACCTGTGGGATTAAACGCGGCGCGAGCGGCGAACGTGAGGGAGGCCTCCCGGAGAGGGGCAGTCGCCCTCCCACATGACCGGCGCTAGGGTGCCGCGATGGCTGATCTGAGCGATCTGGTCGCCCGTTCCCTGGCCGAGGACCTTGGCGATGGCGACGTTACCTCCGAAGCTACGGTTCCTCCCGAGGCGCGGGGGCGGGCGCGGATCGTGCAGAAGCAGGCGGGGGTCGCCTACGGGCTTGCGGTCGTCGCAGAGGTGATGCGGCAATGCGGGGTCGAGGACGTCGACAACCTCATCGTCGAGGGACAGTGGCGGGATGCCGTCCCCGCCGAGGTGGTCTTGGCCAGCGGTCCCGCGGCGGCGCTGCTGGCGGCGGAGCGGACGGCGCTCAATTTCCTTGGCCACCTCTCCGGCGTGGCGACGCTGACCGCTCGCTTCGCCGAGGCGATCGCCGGCACCGGGGCGGCGATTCTCGACACGCGCAAGACGACGCCTGGGCTGCGCGAGCTGGAGAAGGCCGCGGTCCAGGCGGGAGGCGGGCGCAACCACCGCATGGGCCTCTACGACGCGATCCTGATCAAGGAGAACCACATCGCCTTGGCCGGCAGCCTCGCCAAGGCCGTCCACGCCGCCCGTACGAAACATCCCGGCCTGGCGGTCGAGGTCGAGACCCGCAACCTCGATGAGGTCGCCTATGCCCTCGGCACCGGCGCCGACATCCTCCTGCTCGACAACATGGATACCGAGACCCTGCGCAAGGCGGTGGCGCTGCGCGACGAAAACTCCGGCTCTGGCAGAGGCCCCTCGCTGGAGGCCTCGGGAGGCGTCAACCTGGACACGGTCCGCGGGATGGCCGAGACGGGGGTGGACTTCATCTCCATCGGCGCCCTCACCCACTCAGCTCCAACGCTTGACTTCAGCATGCTGATCGAGCTGGCGTAGAGGGGCGTCCCCTCCCGCTCACTTCAGCAATTTGGAGAGGCGGCGGTCCTTCAAGACGCGGCCGCCAGTCTGCTCCTTCGGGCAGTAGTTCGTCTGGTGCTCGGAGAAGAAGACGGCCTCGATCGTGGTCCCGCAGCGAGGGCAGGGTTGCCCCTCACGCTTGTGGACCTTGAGCGGCATCGGGACCTTGTCCGGCAGCTGCTCGCCGATCGTCTCCTCATAGTGGTCGATCGCGTCGCCGAGCACGTGCAGGGCGGCGTGGAGCTGCTCGACCTCCGCTTGGTCCAGCTCGGAGCCCTTTTTGAACGGCGAGAGCCGCGCCTCCCAGAGGATCTCGTCGACCCAGGAGCGGCCGATGCCGGAGATGTCGCCCTGGTGGCGCAGAAGGGGATGCAGGTGCCGCGGCTGGCCGACCAGGGCCGCGAACTCCTCCAGCGGCGGCGGCGGCCAGGCTTCCGGGCCGAGCCGCGCCACCGACCCGTCTTTGGCGACCGCCTCGCTGGGCAGCAGCTTGGCCCAGGCCCGTTGCTTGGTGCCGAACTCGCGCAGGCGCAGCTCGCGCCCCCCGTCCAGCCGCAGCAGGACCCGCGAGGCACGGTCTTTGAGCGAGGCGCGCTTGTCGAAGAGCCGCAGGCGACCCGCCGACATCAGGTGGATCAAGAGGGCGAGATCGCCGAACTCGACCACCGGCATCTTGCCGACCCGCCGGATGCCGGTCAGCTCGCGCCCCGCCAGCGCTTCCAGCGGCGGGTCGAAGGTCTTCATCACGTTCATCCCCGGCGCCAGGGCCGATTCGACGGTGGCGCCGCGCGTCGCCGCGTCCAGCCGCCGTGCGGTGATCTCGACCTCGGGAAGCTCGGGCATGCCGAGAGGTTAGACTTGGTGAACGTTCATTCGACTGGTTCAAGGCAGCCGCCGGGCCAGCGAACATGAGGAAAGGAAGGGCTCATGCAAGAGCTCCCGACGATCCAACCCACTTCACCGGACGCTCTCTCGCCCGAAGAGATCGCTGCCCTGAGCGCTGAGGTCCGTGCGCTCGCCGCCGAGCGCAACGCCGTCATCCTCGCCCACAACTACCAGCTGCCCGAGATCCAGGACGTCGCCGACTGCCTCGGGGATTCGCTCGCGCTCTCGCGCGAAGCCGCCGCCACCGACGCCGACGCGATCGCCTTCTGCGGCGTCCACTTCATGGCCGAGACGGCCTCGATCCTCTCGCCGGACAAGACCGTGCTGATCCCGGACCTCGACGCCGGCTGCTCGCTCTCGGACTCCATCGACGCCGGCCAGCTGCGCGCCTGGAAGGCCGAGAACCCCGGCGCCCTCGTGGTGATGTACGTCAACACCTCGGCCGAGGTGAAGGCGGAGACCGACTACTGCTGCACCTCCTCCAACGCGGTCAAGGTGGTCGAGCACATCTGGGCCGAGCACGGGCCCGAGACCGAGATCCTCTTCGGGCCCGACATGTGGCTAGGCGCGTTCGTCGAGCGCGAAACGGGCCTGCACGAGGACCCCGAGCGCCGCGCCCGCTTCCACATCTGGGACGGCGAGTGCCACGTCCACGCCGGCATCCGCCCCGGCGACATCGCCCAGACCCGCGCCGAGCACCCCGATGCCGAGTTCCTGATCCACCCCGAGTGCGGCTGCGCGACCCAGGCGATGGAGTACGTCGCCTCCGGCGAGATCGAGGCCGAGGGCGTGCACATGCTCTCCACCTCGGGGATGCTCCAGCACGTCGAAGCCAATCCCGCAGGCAGCTTCATCGTCGCCACCGAGAACGGCATGCTCTACCCGCTGCAGCAGGCGGCTCCGGCGGCCAGCCTGACCGAGGCGAACCGGATGGCCTTCTGCAAGTACATGAAGATGATCACGCTGCCGAAGCTGCGCGACAGCCTGCGCGAGATGAAGTTCGAGGTCAGCGTTTCAGCGGACGTTGCGGAGCGGGCGCGGCTGCCGATCGAGCGCATGGTCGCGATCGGCTAGCGCGAGATATTGTCCCCGGCCGTGCAAGAGCTAGCCCAGCAACTCCGAGTCGATTCCGTCCGCGCCGCCGCCGCCGCCGCCTCCGGCCACCCGACCTCATCGATGTCGGCCGCCGACCTGATGGCGGTGCTGTTCTCGAACTACCTGCGTTACGACTTCGACGCCCCCGAGAACAAGGCCAACGACCACCTCGTCTTCTCCAAGGGCCACGCCTCGCCGCTGCTCTACTCGCTCTACAAGGCGGCCGGCGCGATCGACGACGCGGAGCTGCTCAGCTTCCGCGAGTTCGGCTCGCGCATGCAGGGGCACCCGACGCCGGAACTGCCCTGGGTCGACGTCGCCACCGGCTCGCTGGGCCAGGGCCTGCCGATCTCGGTCGGCATCGCGCTCGCGGCATCGCGCCTGGAGGGCTCCGACCTGCGGGTCTGGGTGCTCTGTGGCGATTCCGAGCTCGCCGAGGGCTCGATGTGGGAGGCCTTCGAGCACGCCGGCTACGCCAAGCTGAAGAACCTGATCGCGGTCGTCGACGTCAACCGGCTCGGCCAGCGCGGCCCGACGATGCACGAGTGGGACACCTCCTCGCTGGCGGCCCGCGCCGCCGCCTGTGGCTGGGACGTGCAGGAGATCGACGGCCACGACCTCGAGGCGATCGACGCGGCCTATGCGGCCGCCCTGGAGAGCGACAAGCCGGCGGCGATCTTCGCCCGCACCAAGAAGGGCTCGGGCGTCGCCGCGGTCGAGGACAAGGACGGATTCCACGGCAAGCCGCTCGACGACCCCGAGGCGGCGATCGAGGAGCTCGGCGGCATCCGCGAGGTCAGTGTCGCAGTGGCAAAGCCGGGCGAGGCCAAGCCGTTCGAGGTCGAGCGCGCCGCGGTCGAGCGGCCCAGCTACGACTCCGGGGAATCGGTCGCGACACGAGGCGCCTACGGCGACGCGCTGGCCTGGCTCGGCTCGATCGACGAGAAGGTCGTCGCCCTCGACGGCGAGGTCGGCAACTCGACCTACGCCGAACGCTTCGCCGCCAAGCACCCCGACCGCTTCTTCGAGATGTACATCGCCGAGCAGCAGATGGTCGCCTCGGCTGTCGGCCTGCAGGCGCGCGGCTGGAAGCCCTTCGCCTCCTCCTTCGGCGCCTTCCTCAGCCGCGCCTACGACTTCGTCCGCATGGGCGCCATTTCGGCGGCCGACATCAAGCTCTGCGGCTCGCACGTCGGCGTCTCGATCGGCCCCGACGGCCCCTCGCAGATGGCGCTGGAGGACATCGCCTCGCTGCGCGCCGTCTACGGCAGCGTCGTCCTTTACCCGTCTGACCCCAACCAGACCGTCGCCCTGCTCGATGCGATGCGCGAGCACCGCGGCATCAGCTACATGCGCACCACGCGCGAAAAGACGCCGGTCATCTACGCGCCTGGCCAGAGCTTCGAGATCGGCGGCAGCGAGGTCGTCCGCTCCAGCGGAGACGACGCGATCACCCTGATCGGCGCCGGCATCACCCTGCACGAAAGCCTCAAGGCCGCCGATGCGCTCGCCGAGAAGGGCATCGCCGCCCGCGTGATCGACCTCTACTCGGTCAAGCCGGTCGACGCCGAGACGGTGCTGGCCGCGGCAAGCGAGACCGGCGCCCTGGTCACGGTCGAGGACCACTGGGCCGAGGGCGGCATCGGAGAGACGGTGGCGGGGGTGCTGGCGGAAGCCGGCTCGAGCACGCGCCTCACCCGCCTCGCTGTAACCGAGCGACCCGGCAGCGGCCCCCCCGAGGCCCTGCTCGCCGCCGCCGGCATCGACGCCGCGCACATCGCCGCGGCGGCGGAACGCGCGCTCTAGCTGTAGCTCACACCTGGCCCGGCAGGGAGTCGCGCAGCCAGCCGGAGGCCGCGCTCAGGTGGGCGGGTTCGATCTGGTGCCCCAGCTCGGACTCGTGGTACTCGACCGAGAGGCCGCCAGCCTCGAGCAGCTGGCGGGCGCGATGGGCGAAATCGACGCCGATGACCGGGTCGTTGCGGCCGTGGGAGACGAAGGCCCGGGTCCCCCGCCTGTCCTCGAAGTAAGGCCGCCAGCCGTCGACCGCAGGAACGAAACCGCTGAAGGCGAGGATGCCGGCGACGGCGGGGCGCTCGGCGCTGAGCGCCATCGCGTAGCTCATCACGCAGCCCATCGAGAAACCGCCGAGCACGGTGCGCTCGGGCCCGATGCCGGTCTCGCGCCAGAGCTCGTCGTGCAACCCGGCCAGCGCGGTGCGGGCGGCATCGAAGGTGTCGTGGTCGGGATAGCCGACCCGCGGCACCAGGTACCAGTGGTAGCCGGGCGAGCCCGGCAGGGCCAGGGGCGCGCGCGGCGTGACCACGTGCAGCCGCTGCTCCGGGTCGAGCACGCCGGCGAGCCCCAGCAGGTCGCGCTCGTCGGTGCCGCGCCCGTGGTGGAGGACCAGCAGCCCCTCCGCCGCGGCGGCGGACGGTCGCTCCAGGTAGGTGAGTGAGGCAGCGATGGCTAGTTTGCCGACGAGGCAGCGGTTTTGTTCAGGTAGTCGCGGATGAAGTCGTCGAGGTCGCCGTCGAGGACGCGCTGGGCGTCGCCGGCCTCGTGGCCGGTGCGGTGGTCCTTGACCCGCTGGTCGGGATGGAGGAAGTAGCTGCGAATCTGGGAGCCCCAGGCGACGTCCTTGACCTCGCCGCGCTCCTTGGCCAGCTCTTCGGCCCGCTTGCGCTCCTCCAGCTCGATCAGCTTCGAGCGCAGGAACTGCATCGCCATCGCCTTGTTCTGGGTCTGCGAGCGCTCGTTCTGGCACTGGACGACGACGCCGGTCGGGATGTGGGTGATCCGCACCGCCGAGTCGGTCTTGTTGACGTGCTGGCCGCCGGCGCCGGAGGCGCGGTAGGTGTCGATGCGCAGGTCGGCGTCGTCGATCTCGACCTCGACGCTGTCGTCGACCAGCGGCCCGGCGTCGAGCTGGGCGAAGCTGGTGTGGCGCCGGGCGGAGGAGTCGAAGGGCGAGATCCGCACCAGCCGGTGCACCCCGCGCTCGGCGGCGAAGAGGCCGTAGGCGTTTTCGCCGCGGGCGATGAAGGTCGCCGACTTGAGGCCGGCCTCCTCCCCCGGCGAGGCCTCCTTCATCTCGATCTCGAAGCCGCGCCCTTCGGCCCAGCGCAGGTACATGCGCAGCAGCATCTCGGCCCAGTCCTGCGAGTCGGTGCCGCCCGCACCGGCGTGCACGGTGACGACCGCGTCGCCCGCGTCGTACTCGCCGCTGAACAGGCGCGCCTCTTCGAGCTCATCCAGGCGGCGCTCGACCGAGGCGAGCTGCGTCGCCAGCTCCCCCGCCATCTCCTCGTCTTCGCCCGCCATCTCGGCCAGCTCGTCGAGGTCGCCCGCCTCGGACTCGAGCTCCCGGAAGGTCTTCAGCTTGCGCTGGGCGCTGGCATGGGCAGCCGAGGTCCTGGCGGCCGCCTCCTGGTCGTCCCAGAAGCCCGGCTTGCCCATCTCTCCCTCGAGCCTCTCGACTTCTCCTTCGAGCGAAGCTGGGTCAAAGGTAGTCCGAGAGCAGGGACAGCTGCTCGCGGATCTCGGCCAGTCGCGCCGGCACGGACTCTGTCGACACGGTCTCGGCCATCACCGAAGCCTATCCGGCTGGGGCGCTGGCGCTGATGATCCAGGTCGAGGCCGGGGCGTGGACGCCGTCCGGGCCCTCGAACTCGGCCAGCGCCTGGCGCAGGTCGGCGGCGATCTTCGGCCGGATCTCGTCGATCCGGTCTTCCCAGAGCCGCAGCACCTCGCCGGCGGGACCGAGCGCCATGTTGAACTCGACCGCGTGGTCGAGGTCGTGGCCGATCTTCAGGGGCAGGTCGGAGCGCTGCAGGCCGACCTGCTCGAAGCCGGCGATCTTCAGCTGCTCGCTGACGGTGTCGGCGTTGGCCATCGAGAACGGGCCCGGGCCGCAGGTCGGCTCGTCGCTCTCCTCCGGGCGATCGAGGTACTCCTCGACGACGAGCTCTGCCCGGCGCACCCACTCGTTGTCCTCCTTGCGCCGCCAGACCACGGCGCAGAACCGGCCTCCGGGCGCCAGTGCCTCGCGCACGTTGCGCAGCGCCGCCACGGGGTTGGCAAAGAACATCACCCCCATCCGCGAGAAGGCGTAGTCGAAGCTCTCGCCGAACTCGGCCACCTGCACGTCCTCGACGGCGAAGCGGACGTTCTCGACGCCCTCCGCCTCCGCCTCCTTGCGCGCCAGCTCGATGAACGGCTCGGAGACGTCGACGCCGAGCGCCGATCCCTCGGGCCCGACCAGGGCCGCCAGCCGCTGGGTCGTGTCGCCAAAGCCACAGCCGAGGTCGATGACGCGATCGCCGGGCCGCGGCGGGTGCGCCGCGATCGCCGCCTCGCCGTGCGCCCCGAGGCCCTCGGCGACGAGCTCGCGGTAGCGCACGAAGCGCTCGAAGAGCGGCCCGCTCCAGGCCTCAGTCGCCTCGCGGTTCTCTGCGGCCGGGGTGCCCATCGCCTCCATGGTACGCCCGCCAGGCCGCCTCGCGGTCCTCGAAGGGGCGCCAGCTGCGCACCCTGTGCTCGTGCAGCTCGAACAACCAGGCCATCACGTCCTCCCCAGCCGCCGACCCGTCCTCGTCCCAATGCCACTTCCGCCGAATCAACGCCAGCGCCCGACCGTGCCCCCCCTCGGTGTCGTCCTCGAACAGCTCCTCCACCTCGATCGTCTGCTGAACGCCGCCGGGAGCCCGCGTAGCCCAAACCCGCGCCGCCTCAACGCCCTTCCGCAACCCCCTCCCAGAGTGCAGCTCAACCTTGGGGTCAAGCGAGCTGATGAACGCATCAAGATCCCGCTCGTTGAAAGCCCGAATGAACTCCCGAACGGCGTCATGAGTCATGAGCGACGATCCCGGTAGGGGTGGAGCGTCTTGTACTTTTTCGGCAATCCCTCGCGGCGCCAGCCCACTGCGTCTCCACCGAAAAAGTTAAGCGAAATCCCTACCGGGATCGTCGCTTACGCCCCATGGCACTTCTTGTACTTCTTTCCGCTGCCACACCAGCAGGGATCGTTGCGACCGATGTTTTCGTGCTCGTCCTTGACCACGGTCTCGACCGCCTCGGTGGCGCCGTTGCCGCCCGCGACGGTGCCCGCAACGGCTTCGATCGGTCCGGAGCCGGCCGCCACCTGCTGCAGGGCCGAGGGCTGGCCGTCGGGCGTACCGCCTGAGTAGTTGAGCGCGGCGGGAGCGTTGCCGCCATTGGGGCCGAAAGCCTGCTGCGCCTGCGCCTGGTCGATCTCGACCTCGACGTGGAAGATCAGCTTGCTGAACTCCTCCCAGATCGAGTGCATCAGCTCCTCGAACATCGCGAAGCCTTCGTTCTTGTAGGCGACCAGCGGGTCGATCTGGGCGAAGCCGCGCAGGTGGATGCCCTCGCGCAGGTAGTCCATGTCGTAGAGGTGCTCGCGCCAGCGGTTGTCGATCACCTGCAGCAGGATCGAGCGCTCCAGGTAGCGCATCAGCTCCTCGCCGAAGGCTTTTTCGCGCTCGTCGTAGGCGTTCATCGCGTCGTCGTCGAGCTCGTCCTTGATCTTCTCGCGGTCGATCGACTCCGGTGCCATCGAGCCGACCTCGATCCCGACCGGCCAAATCTGGCGCAGCTGCGTCTCCAGCTCCGGCAGGTCCCATTCCTCGAGCACGTCGCCGGGCGTGTACTCGTCGACGAGCCGCTCGATCACGCCCTCCATCTCGTCGCGGGCGATGTCCGACATGTCGCGGCCCTCGAGGATCTCGCGGCGGTACTTGTAGACGACGCGGCGCTGCTCGTTCATCACGTCGTCGTACTCGAGCACCCGTTTGCGGATCAGGAAGTTCTGTTCCTCGACCTTCTTCTGCGCGTTCTCGACGGTCTTGGTCAGCATGCCCGCTTCGAGCGGCATTTCCTCGCCCTCGTCGTCGACGGGCCCGAGGCGGTCGAGGATTTTGTAGATGCGGTCGCCGGCGAAGAGGCGGATCACGTCGTCTTCTGCGGAAAGGAAGAAACGGGTTTCGCCGGGATCGCCCTGGCGTCCCGAACGGCCGCGCAGCTGGTTGTCGATGCGGCGCGACTCGTGGCGCTCGGTGCCGCAGATGTAGAGGCCGCCCAGCTCGCGAACTTCCTCGGCCTCGGCGGCGCAAATCGGCTCCAGCTCGGCGACCTTCTCGGCCAGCGCCTCCTCGTAGCCCTCGGTGCCCGGGGTGATCCCCTTCTTCTTCAGCTCGTGGATCGCCGACTGCTCCGGGTCACCGCCGAGCTTGATGTCGACGCCGCGGCCGGCCATGTTGGTGGCGATCATCACCGCGCCCCTGCGGCCGGCCTGGGCGATCCGCTCGCCCTCTCGCTCGGCGTGCTCGGGCTTGGCGTTGAGCACCGCGTGCTCGATTCCCCGTCGCTTCAGCTCCTCGGAGATCATCTCCGAGACCTCGACCGAGACGGTTCCGACCAGGATCGGCTGCCCCTTCTCGTGACGGGCGGCGATCTCGGCCAGCACCGCCTTCCACTTGCCCTCCTTGGTCTTGAAGATCTGGTCGTTCTGGTCGGCGCGAACCATCTGGCGGTGGGTCGGGACCTCGACCACCGGCACTTTGTAGATCTTCATGAACTCGGTGGCCTCGGTCAGGGCCGTGCCGGTCATGCCGGAGAGCTTGTCGTAGAGGCGGAAGAAGTTCTGCAGGGTGATCGTCGCCAGCGTCTGGTTCTCCTCGCCGATCGCCACGCCCTCCTTGGCCTCGACCGCCTGGTGCAGGCCCTCCGACCAGCGCCGGCCCTCGAGGATGCGGCCGGTGAACTCGTCGATGATCATCACCTGGCCGTCGACCACCGCGTAGTCCTTGTCCTTCTTGTAGAGCGACTCCGCCTTCAGCGCCTGGACCAGGTGGTTGACGAGGCTGCCGTGCTCGCCGAGGTAGAGGTTGTCGACGCCGACGAATTCCTCGGCCCGCTTGACGCCCTTCTCGGTCGGCGAGACGGTCTTGTGCTTCTCGTCGAATTCGTAGTCGTGCTCGGCCTCGGAGGTGTCCTTGGACTCGCCCAGCGAGCGCAGCTTCTCTTTTGCCTGGACGCCGTCCATCTGCTTGGCCAGGCGGGCGAAGGTGTAGTAGGTCTGAGCCGCCTGCTCGGGGGCGCCGGAGATGATCAGCGGCGTCCGCGCCTCGTCGATCAGGATGTTGTCGACCTCGTCGACGATCGCGAAGTAGTGGCCGGGCTGAACGCAGTGCTCGAGCGCGTCGGCCATGTTGTCGCGCAGGTAGTCGAAGCCGAACTCCGAGTTGGTTCCGTAGACGACGTCGCAGGCGTACTTGCGCTGGCGCGTGGCGTGGTCGTCGCCCTCCTGGATCGCCGCGACGCTGACCCCGAGCGCGTCGTAGACGGGCTGCATCCATTCGGAGTCGCGGCGGGCGAGGTAGTCGTTGACCGTGACGACGTGGACGCCCTTGCCTGCCAGCGTGTTGAGGAAGACGGCCAGCGTCGCCGTCAGGGTCTTGCCCTCGCCCGTCTTCATCTCGGCGATCGCCCCCTCGTGCAGGACCATGCCGCCGATCAGCTGCACGTCGTAATGGCGCTGGCCGATCGAGCGCCGCGCCGCCTCACGGGTCAGCGCGAAGGCCTCGGGCAGGAGGTCGTCGAGCGACTCGCCCTCGACGGCGCGCTTGCGCAGGTCGTCGGCCTCTTTGCGCAGCTCCGAGTCCTCGAGCAGCTCCATCTCCGGCTCGATCCGGTTGATCGCCTCGGCGCGCTTCTCATAGCCCTTGAACTTCCTGCCCTCTCCCACGCGAAGCGCCCGCGTGACCATGTCCCTTGCATTGGCCATGGCCCTAGGGTAGCGAGGGGTGTCGCGCCGGGGGTCTAGGCGGAAACTTCCTAAGCGGTGCGGCCGCGCATGCGGGCCACTTCGCGGCGCGTCCGCGTCCGCTTGCGCCGCATCTCGCGGTGCTTCTTCACCTGCCTGCGGATGTCCTCGGCCAGCTCGTGGATCGTGTGGGCGATGTCGGGCGAGGCCTCGCGCGCTCGCAGGGTCACGCCCTTGAGGCGAAGGGTCGCCTCGGCCACATGGCAGTCGGCGATCGAGGGGTTGCGCTCTTCGTAGATCTCGACGTCGAGCGTCGCCAGTTCCGACACCTGCCTGCCCACCCGCCGGAATCGCTTCGTCACATGACCCCGCAGCTCGTCGTCTATCTCGACGTTGCGCCCACGAATCTCGATCCGCATCTGTGTCCTCCTTGGGTGTCGGTCAGACGATGCTACGCCCTTCCGAGCGACTGGTAAAGCCCTTACAGGCGCCTCGTAAACGTGATTGCGGTTACCCGGATCGAGCCGCCCTTACGCAGGGCCCTGGCGCAGGCGGAGAGCGTGGCGCCAGTGGTGAGAACGTCGTCGAGGAGCAGCGCGCTGGGCGGCGCCTCACCTCGCAGGCGCAGCCGCGGCGGGTGGCCGAGCCGCTGGCCGCGGCGCTTGCCGACCTGCCGGCCGGCCCCGCCGCGCGCCAGGCAGGGGGAAACCTCCAAGCCGGTGAGCCTGGCGAGCGCCACGGCGAGCTCGGCGGCGGGGTCGAAGCCGCGGCCAAGCGTGCGCAGGGGCGCCGTCGGCACAGGCACGACGGTGCCGGAGAGAACGGACGGCGGCGCCAGCCGCGCCATGCGGGCGGCCATCTCCCCCGCCGCCGGCAGGAGGCGGCGGAACTTGAGCGCCACGACCAGGTCCCGCGCCACTCCTTCGTGAGCGGCGGCCGACCAGGCGCGATCGAGCCCGGCCGGGCCGGCGCCACCGAGCGGCTCCGCCTCGCCAAGCCTGCGGGAGCACCGGGTGCAGAGGATGGCGGCAGGACGGCACCCGCGCCCACAGGCGGCGCAGAGCGGTGGCACCAGGCGCGAGAGGAGGGCTTCGAGGGATCCCACGAGCCGATCGTCCGCCGCCACGGCGCACCGGTGGCGCGCCCAAGCTCAAATAAGCGTCAGGGCTTCTCGACGCGGCCCGCGATGGCGCCGACCAGCATCCCCTCGGCGGCGAGCTCTGCCCCGCCGAGGAGGATCGAGTCGCGCACCCAGGCGCCAGCGCCGATTCGGCAGCCGTCGCCGATGATCGCCGGGCCCTGGATGCGGACGCCAGCGCCGAGCTCCACCCCGGAGCCGACCAGCACCGGCCCCTCGACCTCGGCGCCCTCCAGCGGGCTCGCCGAGCGGATCCCCGGGGAGATCTCCGGGGCCCCCGGGTCCACCTCGACCTCACCGTGGAGGGCATCGAGGTTTGCCTGCCGCAGCTCGTCGATGTTGCCGACGTCGTTCCAATAGGCCTCGATCTCGTGCGAGTAGAAGGGAACGTCGTTCTCCAGCAGCGCCGGGAAGACGTCCATCGCCCAGTCGGCGAAGGCGGCCGGATCGTCGGTCCCGGCGGCCTTGCTGGTGCCGGGCTCGGGGAAGAAGTCGAAGACCTCACGGCGGAACATGTAGATGCAGGTGTTGGCGAGGTCGGAGAGGGCTTCGGCCGGGTCGGGCTTCTCCTGGAAGCCCTGGATCCGCCCGTCCTCGCCCGCGATCACGACCCCGTACTCGTCGGTGTTGGCGACCCGCTTGGTGGCCAGGGTGACGAGGCCGTCATGGGATTCGTGGAACTCACGCATCGCGGTGAAGTCGAGGTCGGTCAGGGCGTCGCCGGCGACGACGAGAAAGGAGTCGCCGAGGAACTCGGCGACGTTGCGCACCCCGCCCGCAGTCCCCAGGAGCTGCTGCTCGTGGCTGTAGGCGAGATCGATGCCGAAGTCCGAGCCATCGCCGAAGTGATTCTCGATCGTCTCCGGGAACCAGTGGAGGTTGGCAATCGCCTCCGCGAAGCCATGGCGGGCGACCAGGCGCACGCTGTGCTCCATCACCGGCCGGTTCAGCACCGGCACCAGCGGCTTCGGGATCGCGTAGGTGATCGGCCGCAGCCGGGTGCCCAGTCCCGCCGCCAAGACCATCGCTTTCATCCGAGCGCCACCTTAAAGCCCTCGATCGCCTCCACCGGCACTGGGTCTACACCGCGGGCCTCGGCGAGGGCGAGCGAGACCAGGTCGCCCAGCATCACACCCCAGAGCAGGCGGGCGACGCGCGTCTCGCCCTCGGTCTCCAAGCGCACCACGGTCGATCCGGCTGCCTCGATCACGTCACCGGTCAGCTCGAAGCGGCGGCGCTCGCGCGGGTGCTGGTCGGCGTCTTCGAGCATGATCGCGGCGAAGGGGTCGCCCGACCAGCCGCAGAGCTCGTTGTGGTCGGCCTCGGGCAGCTCGGAGAAGAAGGCCGGCAGCTTGGCGTTCTCGTTGCACTGCGCCTTCCAGCGGCGTGCCAGCGGCGCGGTCAGGCCGGCCCCGGTCACCACCGGGACCTTGCCCTCCAGCCCGGCAGCGATCTCGGCGGCGCGAGCCTGCAGGTCCTCGCCGCGCTCCGAGAGGAAAGCGGCCGCGGCGTCGAGCTCGGTCTGGATGCGGGGGGCAGCGCCGGCCAGCGCCGCCACCTCGGCGGCGATCACCAGCATGTAGGCGACCGCGGCACGTGGCTGCAGGATTCCCGGCAGGCCGACCACCGGCACGCCGGCCTCGCGCGCCTGGTCGACCAGCGCGCCGCCGGTGCTGGCGGCCAGCCGCCGCGCCCCGAGCGCCCCGGCGGCCTCGAAGCAGGCCAGCGTCTCCTCGGTGTTGCCCGAGTAGCTGGAGCAGAGCACGGTCCACTCCGGCGTCAGCCAGCTCGGCAGCCCGTAGCCGCGCACGGTCAGCAGCGGCCGGGTGAGCTCATCGCCAAGCGCCGCCGCGGCCAGGTCGGCGCCGATCGCCGAGCCGCCCATGCCGCAGACCGCGAGACCGGCGGCCTCCGCTGGCTCCAGCCGCGCCGATTCGACGCGCCAGAGGGCGTCGCGCAGGTGGTCGGGAATCGCGAGTACGTCGTCGAGCATCAGAAGGCCTCAGGCCGGAATACTTTCGCCGCTGCCCACCACCGCTCCTTCGAGCCGGGCTCCATCCGCAACCTCTACCCCGGCCGACAGAATCGCATCGCGCACCGCTGCCCCCTCCCCCACCGAGCAGCCGTCCAGCAGGACAGAGCCCGTGACCTCGGCGCCCGACTCGACCCGGCAGCCCGGTGAGATCACGGCCCGTGGCCCAACCGTCGCCCCGTCGGCAACCTCGGCGCCGGCAGCGACCAGCGTTCCCGGTGCCGTCGCCTCGACCCGCGTCTCCACCCGGCCCTCGAGAATGTCCCAGCTCGCCTGCAAGTAGCGCTCGGGCGTGCCGATGTCCATCCAGTACCCGTCGAGGCGCAGGCCGTAAAGGCCCTCGCCGACCAGCCGCGGAAAGACGTCACGCTCGATCGAGACCTCCTCGCCGGGCGGGATCAGGTCGAGCACCGGGCGCTCGAGCACGTACATGCCGGCGTTGATTTCGCCCGGCACCGCCTCGCCTGTCTTCTCGAGGAATGCCTCGACCGCACCGCCCTCGCCGCTGCGCACGAGGCCATAGGCGGCCGAGTCATCGACCGGGTGCAGGCCGAGGGTTGCGCGGGCGCCGCGCTCCTCGTGGGTGCGCAGCAGCGCGGCCAGGTCGAGGTCGGTGAGGACGTCGCCGTTGAGCGCCAGGAAACGGTCCTCGAGCCGCTCGCCGAGCTCGTCGGCGGCGAAGCGGATCGCTCCCGCGGTGCCGCGCCGCTCGGGCTCGACCACGTAGGTGATCGAGACGCCCGCCCGCTCCTCCTCCCCCGCCAGCGCCTCGCGCAGGACGTCGGGGAGGAAACCGCAGGCAAGCACGACCTCGCTGACGCCGTGCCCCGCCAGCCACTCGATCATGTAGGCGAGGAAAGGCCGGTCGACCAGGGTCAGGGCCGGCTTTGGCACCGTCTCGGTCAACGGCCGCAGCCGCGTCCCCTCCCCCCCGACTAGGACTATTGCCTGCACTTACTCCGCAGCGCTCGTCGCGAGCGGGCCGGCGACGGCCTTGCCAATGCCCTCGTACTCGAAGCCGGCACCCTGCAGCTGGCCGGAATCGAGGTAGTTGCGCCCGTCGATCAGCAGTGGCCGCGACATCCGCCCGGCGGCGGCAGTCCAATCGAGCCCGGCGAACTCAGGCCACTCGGTGACCAGCACGGCGGCGTCGGCGCCATCGAGCGCGTCCATTGCCGAGTCGCAGAACTCGACCCCTTCGAGCATGCCCTTGGCGGCATCGGCGGCCACCGGGTCGTAGGCGGTGACCTCCGCCCCCTCTCCCTGCAGCCGCGCCGCCAGCACCAGGCTCGACGCCTCGCGCATGTCGTCGGTGTCCGGCTTGAAGGCGAGGCCGAGCAGCGCCACCCGCTTGCCCGCCAGCGAGCCGATGTGCTTCTGCAGCTTCTGCACGACGCGGCGCTTCTGCAGCTCGTTCACCTCGATCACCGAGCCGAGCAGCTGGAAGTGGTAGCCGCTGTTGCCGGCCAGCATCTTCAGCGCGCTGACGTCCTTGGGGAAGCAGCTGCCGCCGTAGCCGATCCCGGCGCGCAGGAAAGCGGGGCCGATCCGCTGGTCGAGGCCCATGCCGCGGGCGACTTCGCCGACGTCCGCCCCGACCTCCTCGCAGACGTTGGCGATCTCGTTGACGAAGGAGATCTTGGTGGCGAGGAAGGCGTTGGAGGCGAGCTTGACCATCTCGGCGCTGGTCACGTCGGTGCGCACCAGCTCGCCGCCGAGCGGCTCGTAGAGGCGGGCGACCGCGTCGCCGTTGGCCTCGTCACCGGGGTCGGCGCCGATCACGACCCGGTCCGGGTGCATGAAGTCCTCGACCGCCGAGCCCTCCTTGAGGAACTCGGGGCAGGAGACGTAAGCCAGGCCGGGGCGGTCGCGGCGAATCGAGTTGCCGGTCCCGGCCGGCACCGTGCTCTTCATCACCAGCACGTGCTCGGAGTCCGCGGGGAGCTCGTCGACCACCGCGCGCACGCGCGACAGGTCGGCGTCGCCGGAGCGGGTCGGCGGGGTGTCGACGCAGACGAAGAGCAGGCGCGCCCCGTCAAGCAGCTCCTGCATGTCGGTGGTGAAGGTGAGGCGCTCGGCGTTGCGCTTGATCAGCTCGCCAAGGCCCGGCTCGTGGATCGTGATCTCGCCGCGCGAGAGCGACTCGACCTTCTCGGCGAGGATGTCCCGGGCGATCACCGGATGGCCTACCTCAGCGAAGCAGGCGGCGGTGACCAGGCCGACCCAGCCCACGCCGATGACGCCAATCGGTTCCTTGTCTGGGCTCATCGCTTCCCCACGCCTCCTTTTTTCCTCTTTGGATTCGGAATCTTGACGCTGGCGGAGCGGGCGATTCCGATCATCTGGTCGTTGGTCAGTGTGTTGAGCAGGTCGTTCGACACCCAGTAGGAATTGTCCCCCCGGTGCCAGGCTACGATCGGAATCCGGTCGCCGTCCACATAGATGTCGTATTCGCGTCCGTTGATCGTCTTGGTCAGGCTGGGGTTGTCCAGGATCGGCGGGTCCGGCCAGCCCTGGATGCCCTGCAGGCCGAAGTAGTGGATGCCGTCGGACTGCGGCCACTCGGCAACCATCCGGTACGCACCGTGGCGGTTGCCGTCGGTGTCCCTGAAGTGATAGATGCGGGGGTCCTGGACGTGTTCATAGGGATTGCTTTCGACGTAGAAGGCGCCTGACGGCAGGCGCGTCGGGTAGAAAACGGGGAAACCCGAGCTGACCTTGCGGGTCACGGCCTTCGCCTCCATCTCCCCTGCTTCGCGGGCCGGTACGAGACCATCGCTGCCAGGCGGCTTGGTCGGTCCCAGGTGCGGCTTCTGCGGTTTGCCCTTCCGCTTCTTCTTGCCCTTCTTCTTGCCCTGGTCCGAGGAGTCTTCGAGCGAGCCACGGGGGCCGCTGCTCGCTTCGATGCCGAGAAACTTGTTGACGGCTTTCTGGATCATTTCCGGCGAGGCGTAGACGTAGCTCGGCCCCAGTTCCGCCGGGAAATGGACCTCCTTGATCGCCGCGTTGCGCGAGGATACGAAGAGCTTCAGAACTTCGAGCATCGTCTCCTTGTCGCTGATGTCGGAGGTCGTGTATTCGGTGAAGATGTCGATCAGGCCGTTGCGATCAAGCACGAGGTCGGTGATCGGCACCCGCTGGCGAGCGGCGCTGAGGAAGTCCTGCTGGCGAGCGGCGCGGACCAAGTCCGTATCGGTGTGGCGATAGCGCACGTACTGCAGCGCCTTCTTGCCGCAGAGCAGCTGGTAGCCGGGCTGGACGTTGATTTCGGCGTACTGTTCGGAGACCGGCACCCCTTCGTTGGAGTGGTAGTAGCGGCGATCGACGTCGACGTAGACGCAGTTGATCGCGTCGACCGCTCGCACGAAGCCGAGGTAGTCGACGTTGACGACGTGGTTGATCGGCAGGCCGGTCAGTTCCTTGACCACCTGCAGGGTCAGCTTGGGACCGCCGTAGGCGTAGGCGGCGTTGAACTTGTCCGTGCCGTCGCCGGGGATTTCGACCTTGAGGTCGCGCGGGATCGACATCAGCGCGATCGCGTTGCGGTCCGGATCGAGGCGGAGCAGCAGGGTGGTGTCCGAACGGCCCGGGTCTTCGGGTTCGTTGGCCCGCTTGTCGGAACCGATGATCAGGATGTTCTCCGGCTCCCCCCCGTTGGTTTTGGCGAGGAAGCGCTGGACCTTGCTCTGCAGCTTGTTGTTGTGCGAGAGCGCATCGGCGATGTCTTCGAAGTAGCGCAGGATGCTGACCGAGGTCGCCGCGGCGACGACGAGGACGATCAGCACCGACCCTAGGCCGAAGCGCCACCAGAAGCGCTTGGGCTTCGGCGGCGGCTCGTGATCGCCAGTGGGCGGCGGCTTGCTGAAGCCGGTTTCAGCCACGGTGGCTCAAGCGTCGAGGTGGGCGGGCAGCGAGCGCAGGAAAGTGTCGAGGGTCTGGCGGTAGGTGTGCAGCGAGGAGATCGAGACCCACTCTTCGGGACCGTGGTGGCCGGCACCGAGCGGGCCGAACTCGACCGCCGGCACGCCGACCCGCAGGAAGGAGACCGCGTCCGAGGCACCGTCGCGTCCGACGCTCATCGGCTCGCCGTCGTGGTGCGCGGTCGTCGCGTCGCGCAGGGCGCGCACGTAGGGCAGCTCGCGGTCGACCACGGCCGGCGGGCGGGTGAATAGCTGTTCCACCTCGGCGGCGGGGATGCCCTTCACCTGCTCCAGCAGAACGGCTGGATCCTGGTCGGGCAGGTAGCGGATGTCGACGTCGATGGCGCATCGGTCGGGCACCTTGTTGAGCGCGTCGCCACCCAAGATCCGGCCGAGGTTGATCGAGGGGCGGTCGAAGAGCTCCGAGGAGTGCCGGGCGAACGGTAGCGACTCGATACTGCGGAAAACGTCGATCGCCCGCAGGACCGCGTTTTCGCCCAGCCAGGGCGTTGCGCCGTGGGCTGCGGTCCCGCTGACGCCGACCCGCAGCGCCAGCACCCCCTTGGCCTCGACGCCGATGTGCAGGTCGGTCGGCTCGCCGGTGATCGCAAAGTCCCCCAAGAACCCGCTGTCGACGAGATAGTCGCTGCCGCGTTCGACTTCCTCCTCGGACTCCTCGTCGCCGACGATCCCCAGCCGCACCCGCACCGCGTCCTGGTCCCGCATCGCGACCAGCGTCAACAGCATCGCCGCCAGCCCGCCCTTCATGTCATAGGCCCCGCGCCCGTAGAGCTTGTCCCCCTCCACCCGCGGCTCGAACTGCCCCGCCGGCGCCGGCACCACGTCGATGTGCCCATGCAGCACCACGGTCGGCGCGCCCTCCGGCCCCACTTCGGCCTTCAGCACCGGCAGCCCCCGCACCTCATCGCTCCGGACCGCCACCCCCCGAGCTTCCAGCCACCCTTCGATGAACCCCGCCGTTTCGCGCACCCCGTCCGCCTCACAGCTCTCATAGCTGACGAGCCGCGAGACCAGCCCCACCAGCTCATCGCTCATCGGTGCGCCTTTCGTGCGCCGCAAGCTCGCGCATCGGAGATTGACCCACCTATAGCTGGGTCAAAGTCGGATGCGCAAAAAGTCGGCGGACGTCGATGAGGGGTCCGCTGCCCCTCCCACGGAGGCTTGGAGACCACAAGTCGAATCGCCAACGGCGACCTGCTGCGCGACGGGCCTCCGGGGGAGGGGCAGCGGACCCCTCTCACCCCTCAGCTATCGCGAGAAAAGCTTCTGCGCGGTCTCGATCCTTCTCCGCTCGGGCATACTCGCCGCTGCCCTCCTCGGCCTCGGAGAGCCGCTGTTCGGCATCCGCCAGCTGCTCTTTCAGCTTCGCCGCATCGAGCTCGTCGGGAGAAAGCGCCTCCTCGACCAGCAGCTTCGCTTCGTTGCCGAAGACCTGCAGCCAGCCGTGGGCCTGGGCGTAGCGCCGCGTCTCGGAGTCGCTGACGTGGAGGCGCAACTCGGTCGGCTTCAGCGCCGCCAGCAGCGGCGCGTGGTTGGCGAGGATGCCGAGCTCGCCGACCGCGGTGCGGGTCGAGACCTGGCGCACTTCGCCCGTGAAGACCTCTCCCTCCGGGGTGAGGACCTCGACGTCGACCATGTGCTCGGCGGCCATCGTTCCTCCTAGGCGGCCGCGGCCGCCTCCTTGTCAGCGGTGACCTGGTCGATGCCGCCCTTCATGTAGAAGGCGCCCTCGGAGAGGTCGTCGTGCTCGCCGTCGAGGATCTCGCGGAAGCCGCGCACCGTCTCCGCGACCGGCACGTACTCGCCGGAGCGGCCGGTGAACTGCTCGGCGACGAAGAACGGCTGCGAGAGGAAGCGCTCGATCTTGCGAGCGCGCGAGACCGTCTGCTTGTCCTCGTCGGAGAGCTCGTCGATGCCGAGGATGGCGATGATGTCCTGCAGCTCCTTGTAGCGCTGCAGCACCTCCTGCACCTCGGTCGCCGTGCGGTAGTGCTCGTCGCCGACGACATCGGGCTTGAGGATGGTCGAGGTCGAGTCGAGCGGGTCGACCGCCGGGTAGATCCCCTTCTCCGAGATCGAGCGGGAGAGGGTCGTGGTCGCGTTGAGGTGGGCGAACACCGAGGCCGGCGCCGGGTCGGTGAGGTCGTCGGCGGGGACGTAGATCGCCTGCACCGAGGTCACCGAGCCGCGCGCGGTCGAGGTGATCCGCTCCTGCAGGCCGCCCATCTCGGTCTCCAGCGTCGGCTGGTAGCCGACGGCGGAGGGCATGCGCCCGAGCAGGGCCGAGACCTCGGAGCCCGCCTGGACGAAGCGGAAGATGTTGTCGATGAAGAGCAGCACGTCCTGGCCGCCCTGCTCGCGGAAGTATTCGGCCATCGTCAGGCCGGAAAGAGCGACGCGGAGGCGGGCTCCGGGCGGCTCGTTCATCTGGCCGAAGACCAGCATCGTCTTGTCGATGACGCCCGACTCCTTCATCTCGAGCCAGAGGTCGTTGCCCTCGCGCGAGCGCTCGCCGACGCCGCAGAAGGCCGAGAGGCCTTCGTGCTCTTCGCCGATCGAGCGGATCAGCTCCTGGATCAGCACGGTCTTGCCGACCCCTGCGCCGCCGAAGAGCCCGACCTTGCCGCCCTTGGCGTAAGGAGCGAGCAGGTCGATGACCTTGATCCCGGTCTCGAGGATCTCCTGCGTCGGCGCCAGTTCAGAGGCTTCCGGGGCGGGACGGTGGATCGGCCAGCGTTCCTCGGCCTCGACCGGCTCGCCGAGGTCGATCGGCTCGCCCAGCAGGTTGAAGATGCGGCCCAGGGTCGCGTCGCCGACCGGAACCGAGATCGGGGCGCCGGTGTCGACCACCTTGTCGCCGCGCTTGAGGCCGTCGGTGGCGTCCATGGCGACGGTGCGCACACGGTCGTCGCCGAGATGCTGCTGCACCTCGCAGACTAGTTCGCTGGATTCGCCGTCGTCGCCGGCCATCTCGATCTTCACGGCCGAGTAGATCCCCGGCAGCTTGTCCGGGAAGACGGCGTCGACGACGACGCCCGTCACCTGCTCGACGCGCCCTACGTTGGTTCCGTTGTTCTCAGCCATGGTTCCTTTGTTCTCGTTTCTCAGCTTGCTATCCGAGCGCCTCGGCGCCGGCGACGACCTCGAGGATCTCCTGCGTGATCTCGGCCTGCCTGACCCGGTTCATCTCCAGGGTCAGGGCACCCATCATGTCTTCGGCGTTCTCCGCCGCACTGCGCATCGCGGTCATCCGCGCCCCCAGCTCGGAGGCCGCGGACTCGAGCAGCGCCCGGTACACGGAAATATTCACGTACTCGGGAATCAGCTGGCCGAGCAGCTCCTCGGCCTCGGGCTCGTACTCCCAGATCGAGGCGCTGTGCGCCTTCTCGATCTCGCTTTCCTCGCTCTCCGATTCCTCCTCGTCGACGCCCTCGCCGATCACGTCGGCCTGCTGCAGCGGCAGCAGCGTCTGTCGCCAGACGTGCTGGGTCAGCGGCGAGACGTAGCGGTTGTAGACCAGCTCGACGCGGTCGAGCTCCTCGTCGACGTAGCGCGCGGTCAGCTCCTCGCCGATCTCACGCGCGTTGGCGAAGCCGGGGCGGTCGGTGAAGCCGACATATGAAGTGCGCGGATCCTCTTTGCGGAAGGTCAGGGCCGAGACGCCCTTGCGGCCGACGGCGGAGAAGGCGATCTCCTTGCCTTCGCCGCGCAGCTCGTCTCGCAGGCGCAGGCCGTCGCGAATGATGTTGGTGTTGAAGGCGCCGGCAAGGCCGCGGTCACCGGTGACCAGGACGACCCCGACGCGCTTCTCGCTCTCGCGCTCTTCGAGGACAGGCACGCGCGGGACCCCGCCAGCCTGCTCGGCGGCGCGGCGGGTGAGCTTGCGCATCGACTGCGCGTACGGCCGCAGCTGCTCGATCCGCTGCTCGGCGCGGCGCAGCCGCGCCGCCGCGACCATCTCCATCGCCCGCGTGATCTTGTTGATGTTCTTGATCGACGCGATGCGATTCTTGACGTCCTTCTGGGTTGCCATGGGCGTTACCGGTGCCGGGAGGGCTAGGCCGGAGTGGCCTCCTTCTCGGCGTTCTCGGACTCGGCCTCCTCGGTGCGGGAGGGCTTCGCACGCTCCTCCTCGGACTTGACCCGGTCGGATTCGCCCTTCTCGAGCGGGTCGCCGTGCTCGTCGAAGTCGGGGCCGAAGTCGTCGACGAAGTCGGCGATCGCCTTGCCCAGCTCCTCCTCGTCGGCTTCCTCGAGCTTGCCGGTCTCGCTGATCCGCTTCAGCAGGTCGGCCTTCTCGGAGTGAAGGCGAATCTTCAGGTCGCCGAGGAACTCGCCGACCCGCTCGACCGCGATCCGGTCGAGGTAGCCGCCGGTGCCCGAGTAGATCGCCGCCACCTGGTCGGCGACCTCGAGCGGTTCGCGCTCTTTCTGCTTGAGCAGCTCGACCAGCCTCTGGCCGCGGTTCAGCGTCTTCTGCGTCTCCGGGTCGAGCTCGGAGCCGAACTGGGCGAAGGCCTCGAGGTCACGGAACTGGGAGAGGTCGAGGCGCAGCTTGCCGGCGACCTTCTTCATCGCCTTGGTCTGGGCGTTTCCTCCCACCCGTGAGACCGAGATGCCAACGTTGATCGCCGGCCGCACGCCCGAGTAGAAGAGATCCGACTCGAGGAAGATCTGGCCGTCGGTGATCGAGATGACGTTGGTCGGGATGTAGGCGGAGACGTCGGAGGCCTGGGTCTCGATGATCGGCAGCGCCGTCAGCGAGCCGCCGCCGAGGTCGTCGTTGAGCTTGACCGCCCGCTCCAAGAGGCGCGAGTGCAGGTAGAAGACGTCACCCGGGTAGGCCTCGCGGCCGGGCGGGCGCCGCAGCAGCAGCGACATCTGCCGGTAGGCGTAGGCGTGCTTGGTCAGGTCGTCATAGACGCAGAGGGCCGCCTTGCCGTTGTAGAGGAAGTGCTCGCCCATTGCGCAGCCCGCGTAGGGGGCGATGAACTTGATCGGCGCGGCCTCGTCGGCGGGGGCGGCGACGATGATCGTGTTCTCCATCGCGCCGTTCTCCTCCAGCACCTGCTTGAGCTGGACGACCGTCGACATCTTCTGGCCGATCGCGACGTAGATGCAGACCATGTCCTTGTCGCGGTTGTTGATGATCGTGTCGATCGCGATCGCGGTCTTGCCGGTCTGTCGGTCGCCGATGATCAGCTCTCGCTGGCCACGGCCGATCGGGATCATGCCGTCGATCGACATCAGGCCGGTCTGCACCGGTTCGGTCACCGGCTGGCGCTGGACCACGCCGGGGGCCTTGAACTCGGCCGGGCGGGTCTGGGTCGTGTTGACGTCACCCTTGTCGTCGAGCGGGCGCCCGAGCGGGTCGACCATGCGGCCGAGCAGCTCGTCGCCGACGGGGATTCGCAGCAGGTGGCCGGTGCGCTTGACCGTGTCGCCCTCGACGATCTTGTCCCACTCGCCGAAGAGGACGGCGCCGACGTTGTCGGCCTCGAGGTTGAGCGCGAGGCCGGTTACGCCGTGGGGCAGCTCCAGCATCTCCAGCGCCATGCAGTTGTCGAGGCCGTGGATGCGGGCGATTCCGTCGGCGACCGAGAGCACGGTGCCGACCTCGGCCAGGTCAGCCGACTCGGCGTCCAGCCCCTCGATCCTCTCGCGAAGAATCGATGCGATCTCGTCTGGCTTGATCTCCACTGCGTTACGCCTCCTTACGCCGCTTGGGCGACGCTCTTTCGAAGTTTCTCCAAACGACTGCGGATGCTCGCGTCGAGGACCTTGTTGCCGACCTGCAAGACGATGCCACCGAGGATCTCGCCGTCGACGCGACTGGCCAGCTCCACCTTCTGGCCGGTCTGGCGCTCGATCTCCTCACCAACCTTCTCTACCACCGCCGGGGCCAGCTCAACCGCGCTGGTCACGGTTACCTCGATGCGCCTGTTCTCCTCCTTCCAGAGCTCGTCGAAATGGCGGCGGATGCGGAACAGCTCGGTCATCCGCTGCTTCTCGACCAGCAGCTCGAGGAAGTTGACCAGCTCGGTGTCGGCGCCGCTCACCGCGCGTTTCAGCCCCGCCACCTTCTCCGCCGAGGAGAAGTAGGGGCTGAAGAGAAAGACCTGCAGCTCGCGGTTGCCGTCGACGGCGTCGGCGAACTGGCCCAGCTCGTCGCGGATCGCGTCGAGCTTGCCCTTGTCCCTGGCGACGTCGAAGAGCGCCTCGGCATATACGCGAGCTGCCTCGGCCATCAGTTGTCGCGTCCCTCCGCTCCGGAAAGGGCGGTGAAGTCGACTTCGCTCAGCGCCTCCTCGACCAGGCGGCGCTGGTCGTCCTCGCTGAGCGACTTGCGGGTGACCTTCTCGGTCGCCAGCACGGTGAGGTCGGCGACCTCCTTGCGAATCTGGTCGAGCGAGCGGCGCGTCTCCGCCTCGATGTCCCGCTTGGCGGCCTCGACCAGCTCCTCGCGCTTCTCTTTGCCGGCGCTGGTCGCCTCCGCTTCGGCGGTCTCGGCCGCCTTGCGTGCCCGGGCCATGATGTCGTCGGCCTGCTCGCGGGCCTCGGCGAGACGGCCGCGGTACTCCTCGAGCAGCTCGTCGGATTCCTTGCGCTGCCGTTCGGCTGCCTCGATCGACTCGGAGATCACTTTCGCCCGTTTGTCGAGCGCTTCCTGGATCTTCGGGAAGGCGAGCTTGCTCAGCACCCACATCGTGAAGAGGAAGAGGACCAGCGTCCAGATCATCAGGCCGAGGCCCGGCGACACCAGGAAGCTGCCGCCTTCTTCCGATTTCTCGGCGGCGAGCGGGATCAGGCCGACTATTTGAGCGAAGGGCTCCACGCGAATCGGCCTAGAGGAAGAAGGCGATCAGGCCGAAGATGAAGGTGTAGAAGGCCACGGCCTCGGTAAGCGCGAAGCCGAGCCAGCGGATGCTCTGCAGCTCGTCTTTCATCTCCGGCTGGCGGGCGACCGACTCGATCTCCTTGCCGAAGATGATGCCGATGCCGATGCCGGCGCCGATCGAACCGAGGCCGGCGCCGACGCCGAGGGCGATCGCCTTGCCGGCAGCTTCGATTCCTTCGTCGGAAATCGCGGCGGCAACTGGGGACAGGTCCATTGAGGTAGCGCTCCTTTTCTAATGGCTGGCGGAGGTGGCTCCGCCGAGGTAGATAGCGGTGAGGGTCGAGAAGATAAAAGCCTGCAGGGTGGCGATAAGGCCCACCTCGAGGATGAAGAAGAAGAAGGCGAGCGGGAAGGTGAGGGCGCCGAGCGCGGCGATTCCGAGCAGGACGGCGAGCCCTCCGCCCATGAAGAGCAGCAGAAGGTGGCCGGCGAGGATGTTGGCGAAGAGCCGGACGGAGAGCGAGATCAGGCGGGCGAAGTGGGAGATCGCCTCGATCACCCAGATGAACCCCTTGGCAATCGGGTTCATGTCCTCGAGGCCGGGGGGCAGCCAGCTCGCGAAGTACTTGAAGAACCCCTTCGAGCGCACGCCTTCGACGTGGTAGGAGACCCAGACGACGAGGGTCAAGACCAGCGGGATCGAGAGGTTGGCGGTGGCGGCGTAGATCGCGAAGGAGGGGATGCTGAGCCCGAAGACGCTGACCTCGTGCTCGGTGTTCGTCGGCAGCGGCAGGAAGCCGATCATGTTCGAGAACCAGATCCAGAAGAAGAGGGCGGCGAGGAAGGGGAACCAGCGCGTCGCCGTCGCCGTGTCGAGGTTGCCGCCCGTGATGTTGTTCTTGGTCATGTCGTAGGCGACCTCGATCGCCGTCTGCACCTTGTTCGGTTTCTGCATCATGCGGCGCGAGATCCAGACCATGACGCCGATCGTCAGGGCGCTGGCGAGGACGAGGTAGAGCACCGCCTTGTTGATGCTGAGGTCGATGCCGGCGAGGTGGATCGAGATCCACGGTTCGAGCTTGAACTCGTTCTGCGGCTTGAACTCTTCGTTTTTGCCGCTGCTGCCGAAGATCAGCAGCATCAGGATCGCGACCCCGAGGTAGACGCCGAGCCCGGTGAAGACCTTGGCCTTGGTGCTCATGCCTTGCCGACCTCCGGTTCTTCGTTGAAGAGGTGGGAGATTCCCTGCGCGGCGAAGGAGACCGTGAAGAGAACGGCGACGAGGATGGCCGAGGTGAGGCCGGCCTCGCGTTCGGCGATCCCGGCGGCCAAGACCGCGGCAGCCATCAGGCCGACCCGGCCGAGGGTTGAGACGGCGACCGTTGCCATCGCCCGCTGGCGGTTGCCAGCGCGAAGTTCCTGGTTGGCGCGCCGCTCGGCGAGCATCTGGATGCCGCGCTGGAGGAGCCAAACGCCCGCTCCGGCGGCGAATCCGAGCATGGGCAGCCCGCCGATGATGAAAACGGCGAGCGCGGCGGCAAGGACCACAAGGTCGACGTACTTGGGAGGAGACATAAAATTCGCCCGTCCCTAGGCTGGGCGGGCGGACTCGCGACTATAACCGAAAGGGCCGACGAACCGCTTTCTAGAGCCAGTTCGTGAGCCTTGTTACAACCTGTTACTAAGTCTTTTCCCGCTCCCGCTCCGCCTCCTCCAGCGTTATCGCTTCGATCTCGCCGGTTTCAGGGTTGAGCCGGCCGCGGCGCAGCTTGAGGATCTCGAGCACGTAGATCAGGTAGACGCTGGTGGCGACCGCGAGCAGGCCGAAGGCGACCATCACCGCGGTCCAGAGCGCGTTGAAGTGACCGTGGTTGTCGCTGTAGGGGACGAAGCGCAGGGCGAGGGCGAGGGCGGCGAGTGCCAGCGTCCAGCCGTAGAGGTAGGCGAGCGTGCGCCGCTGGGAGAAGCCGATGTTGGCCATCCGGTGGTGGAAGTGCCAGGTGTCGGCCTGGTAGATCGGCTGGCGGTACTTGAGCCGCTTGGTGACGACGAAGCCTGTATCGAGGATCGGCACGGCGAGGACGACGAGCGGGAAGACGAGGGCGACTACCGCGTTCGTCTTCAGCGCTCCCTGCACCGAGGCGGTCGCGAGCAGGTAGCCGAGCAGGTTGGAGCCGGTATCGCCCATGAAGCTGGAGGCGGGCGGGAAGCCGTGGCGGAGGAAGCCGAGCGCGCCGCCGGCGGTCAGCGCCGCCAGCACCCCGGCGGCGTTGCGGTCGAGCGAGAGCGCGATCACGGCGAGGGCGATCGCCGAGATGACGCAGACCCCGGCCGCCAGCCCGTCGACGCCGTCGATGAAGTTGATCACGTTGACGACGGCCACGATCCCGAGCACGGTCAGCGGCCAGGCGAGCCAGCCCAGCTCAAAGCCACCGACGAATGGCAGGGTGAGGTTCTCGACCCGGACGCCGCCGGCCACCGGGACCAGCGCCGCGCCGACCTGGCCGAGCAGCTTCGGCAGCGCCGGTATTTCCCAGATGTCGTCGGCCACCCCGACCGCGGCGATCGCGGCGGCGCCGAGCAGGATCGCGTGGCTTTCGCCGTCGCCCGGCAGCCAGATCCAGCCGGCGACCTCGATCCCGGCGAAGATCGCCAGCCCCGAGAGCCGCGGCATCGGCTTGTCGTGCAGCCCGCGCTCCTTGGGCATGTCGATCGCCCCCAGCCGGTGCGCGAGCCGCTCGGCGTAGGGAACCAGCAGCCAGGCGATCGCGGCCGCTGCTAGGAAGGCGAGAACGGCGTCAGTTGTCGCTGCCATATCGCGGGGCCCTGGCTAGGCGGGCGTGCCCAGGCTACTCAACGCCCGCGACAGCCCCCAGCACACCCTCGACCAGAAGCTCGGGGTCGCGCGGGTTGAGAACGCCGACTGGGGTCTCGCGCTTGCGCAGGGGGAGCTCGGCGGGATCGGTGAGCACCCGCAGGCGTCCCTCTGAGATGAGCGCCTCGTCCACCCCGCCCATGTGGCCGGCGAAGGTGGTGAAAACGGGGGTACCCAGGGCCACGGCCTCGCGGTTCATCGTCCCGCCCGCGCTGACGACCAGGTCGGCGTGGGCGATCAGGCTCTGGGCATCGATCGCCCGCGCCGGCACGATGAGGTTCTCCGCCTCCATCTCTCTCACCTCGATGCCCTGGCGCTCGGTGCGGGGGATCACCACCGCCTGCACCTGCGGGGACGCCGCGAGGTGGCGGATCGCCTCGCCGTAGACCTCGTTGCGGGCGTGGTACTCGGAGGTCTCCGGCGGCGGCCGCACGACGACCAGCACCTTCTCGCGATCGAGCCCAAGTTCCTCGAGGACGCCAGCGTCCGGGCGGAAGTCAGCGAGGTAGTACTCCTCCTTGAGACCGGGGTAACGAACCAGCTTCCCCTCCTTGGCGCCGATCTTCCGCAACCGCTCAAGTGGGATCGAGTCGGGCATCAGAACCCGCCGCGCCGAGCGGAAGGCGATCTGGCGCTGCCAACCCGCGAACTCGTAGTCCTGCATTTGAACCGAGGGGATGCGGTAGAGCGAGGAGACAACGGCGAGGTCGACCGAGCCGTGAGCAAGCGACAGGTGCGGCCGTCGTTGCCAGACCAGCCGTGCCAGCTGCGCTGAGCGCCCGGTGAGTGCCCTGCCCTTGCCGAGGGCCGAAGCGCCTCCGTGACTTCCGACGGCGGTGTGGGGGATGCCGAGCCGGTCGAGGATCCCCAGCGTCTGGCCGTACTCGCGGGCGGTGACGAGTACCTCGTCTCCTCGCGCTTCGAACCGCTCGATCAACGGGCGCAGGACAAGCGGGTGGGCGGCGGCGGTGCAATCGACCCAGACCAACATCCGGCGACCCTATTTGCTTCAGCCGGGGGCGGGCGAGAGCCCGGTGGCGATCTCTGTCATGCCGAACTTCATAGGTACGTATTCCAGTCCTTCAATGAACCTAGATAGCCAGGTGGTGTTTACGAATGACGTGTGAAGGCGAGGTTGTGAATGGGGTCGCACTCTGGTTAGGGTCCGCTCACTGTGTCAGGTCCCGATGACGAAAGGAAAAGAGTGAGGCGACTCCGCAATGCAATCTCACTGAGTTTGGCGCTTTTCGTTCTTGCGGCCGTTGGACCGGGGAACGCGGGGGCCGAAATGTCTCGATACGAATCGAGTGGCCAGCCGATCATTTCTGGCATTCTCGGAGGCCACGGCGTTCTCCACTGCCAGCCCCTCGCGGGAATCGCCGGCGGCCCCACTGCACCTGGCAGCGCCCCCGGAGTGATCGTCGCCAACCCGCAGGGGCGACACCTCGGCGCCCCTCGAGGCGGTTGGTGCAACGAAATCGCAGAGGAACTCTACGGCGAACTCTGAGGCCATTTAGAACCCGCAAGAGCGCCGTCGTGGTTGGTCGGCGCTCTTGCGGTTCAGCGAGTTCCAGCCTCGCCGCCACCTCGGGCTATCGTGGCATTTTTGATCGAGCGCACCTGCCAGACCTGGGGATGTGGAGTCCCTCGATGAGACTCTTGCGGCGCGTGCTGAGCCTTTGCCTGGCGGCTGTCTTGGCCGACCCCGTCGCCGCCGCGATCGGCTCCCCGGTCGAGGATCCCTGCATCGGACCGGAGGCCGCCCGACTCCTCTGCCCCAACCTGCGGATCGGCCCGCCGGCCGGCCTCTATGTCGAACACGCTCGCGGGCAGGTGCGGCTGCGGGCGACCAGCGACGTGCGCAGCCGCGGCCGTGGCCCGATGGAGCTGCGCGGCACGCGCAATGGGTGGAAGACGATGCGCACCCGGCAGCGGATCTATCGCGTCGGCGGCGGTCACATCGACGTGCCGACCGAAGCGACGCTGCGCTTCACCAACGTCGGCGCCTACTTCGGCGGGAGCTATTGGAAGGTCCACCAGCTCGCCCGCTTCGAGCTCTGGTCAGCCGGCGGCAAGGGTCGCTTGCTCCATCGCGTCCGGGTCGGGCCCAAGCTCAACTACTGCCTGCGCGACCTCGAGCGGACCCGCCCGGGCAAGCACTCGCCCGAGTTCTGGCATTACCCGGGCTGCAACCAGGACCCCTACATCCACCACGACGTGCTCGGCACCTCGGTCGGCTGGTCCGATATCTACCCGGCCACCTACGACAAGCAGTGGATCGACGTGCGCGGCCTGCGCGGCTGCTTCGCCTTCGTCATGACCGTCGACCCGCAAAACCTGCTCTTCGAGTCGAACGAGAACGACAACAGCTCGCGCCGCCTCGTCCGCCTTCCCTTCCGCCGCGACGACGGCTGTTAGTCGGCCGGCCCCGCGCTGCGGGGCTCATCCGCCTATCGGCGCTCGCGGGGTCGAGCCCCAGAAGATGACGGTGCCAAGCATGCCGATGATGTGGACGAGGATGATGTTGACCACCATCGACTGGGCGGTGGCGGTGCCGACCCCGACCGGCCCGCCCGAGGCGGTGTAGCCGTAGTAGCAGCCGACCAGCACGATCGCGGTCGCCATCACCATGCCCTTGATCAGGCTGAAGGTGAGGTCGAGCGGGTCCTGGAACATCCAGAAGATCAACAGGTAACCGCCGGAGGAGACGTCGCCGATCTGGTCGACGACGGAGAAGTAGCTGGCGAAGTACATGACGCCGATCCCGACCAGGTACATGAAGGGAAAGGCGATCCAGGCGGCGAGCAGGCGGGTGCCGGCGAGGAAGGTGACCGGCGGGATCCCCATCACCTCGAGCGCGTCGATCTCGTCGGAGATCCGCATCGCGCCGAGCTCGGCGACGATGCCGGTGCCGACCTTGGCCGAGAGGATGTAGCCGAACGCGTAGGGCAGCGCCTCGCGCAGGTCACACCAAGCGGCGAAGAGCCCCGCATAGCCGGGCACGCCCTGGGCGCGGAAGAAGTAGGCCCCCTGCAGGCCGCACTGCAGGCCGAGGATGAAGACGAAGGCCCAGATGATCAGCGCCGAGCCGAAGATCAGGATGCCGGACTGGCGCAGCGCCTCGCCGAAGTAGGGAAACACCCGCCCCGAGTAGACGAGGCCGGCGACGCGCGAACCGAAGCGGGCCACCTCGCCGAAGGAATCGAGCCAGCCACGCGGGACGTCGAGCCAGCCGATCACGATCTCGCCCCCGGCCCGCTCACCTGATCGTCTGCAGTTCGGGGTTGGTGGCGAGCAGGATCGCGGTGAAGACGAAGTTGAAGAAGAAGACCGAGACGATCGCGATCACGACCGCCTGGTTGACCGCGCGGCCGACGCCCTCGGCGCCGCCGGAAGCGGTCATCCCCTTGAACGCGCAGACGACCGAGATGATCGCGCCGAAGCAAGTGCACATCAGCACCGAGCCCCAGATATCGGTGACCGAGGCGTTGGAGAAGAGGGTGGCGAAGAAGCCGCCAAGCGACTGGTGGTAGAGCAGCTCGGCGGCGATCCCGGCCGAGAGCCCGAAGACGATCGCGAAGACGTCGAGCAGGGCCGTCACCACCATCAGCGCCAGGAAGCGCGGCACGACGAGGTTCTTGACCGGGTCGACGCCCAGCACCTGCAGGGCATCGAGCTCCTCGCGGATCTTGCGGGCGCCGAGGTCGGCGGTGATCGCGGTGCCGGCGACGCCGGCGACGACGACCGCGGTGACGAGCGGCCCGATCCAGCGGATCGCCGTGAGGACGAAGAAGCCGCCGAGCCGGTCGAGGGCGCCGAAGAGGGAAAGCGCACCGGCGGCCTGCAGGCCAGGCGCCCCCAGGCAGAGGGCGAAGGTGGAGATCAGCAGCGGGAACCAGGAGAGCTTGAGCACGAAGAGGAACTGCCAGACCAGCTCCTCCCCGTAGGGAAAGGGCGGGCGCACCGCCGAGACGATCGTCTTGGCGGTGAGGATCATCATCTCCCCCACCTGGACGAAGACCGCTTTGGTTGGAACGAAGGCCCGGCTTACGACTTCGCCCGCCACCAGCTCATCGCCTTCCCCAGGGGGCCCCCGCCCGATCGTGGTGACGTATCGCTGCTTTCTTCGACGAGCTGCGCTTTGCGCCGCGCCCGCGCCTCGCCGACTTCCTTTGCCCGCAGCTCGGCCGCACGCTGGGCGGCGGAGAGCTGAGCGATCAGCGTGTCGCGCGTCTGCTCCAGCTCCTCGACTCCGGCGACGTGCGCTTTGGTCAGCCGCGCGGCGGTTGGCATGTCGGCGGGCAGGTCGCGCGTGTAGGCGGCCAGCTCGATCTCGAGCCGGGCGATTTGGCGGCGCAGCTCATGGCGCACCTCGATCGCCTCGCTCTCTTCGCTCAGGTCGGGGAGGCCGGCGACCTCGGCCGCGGCTTCCTCTTCGCTGATGCTTGCGCAAGCCGCGGTGACGACGATCAGGTCGCTGGGATCGAGACCGGCCTCGAGAGTTCGCCGCAGCGCCTCGCCGGCGATCTCCTCGAGCTCCGGCGCGGGCTCGATCTGCTCACCGACGAAGGTGCCCTGGCCCTGGCGGCTCACCACCAGGCCGGCCTCCTCGAGACCGGCGTAGACGGCACGGACGGTGTTGACGTTGACGCCCGCCCAGCCGGCGAGCTGCCGGAAGCTCGGCAAGCGTTCGCCCGCTGCCAGCCGGCCGGTCGCGATCAGCGCCCGCAGGCGCCAGGAGAGCTGAACCCCAACCGGCAGCTCTGCCGCGGGATCAGTGGAAAAGGGCGTGGCCTCATTGCCTGCGGCCTGCTGTGCCATCAAAACACACAGTAGTCCCCATGACTGTCTGGGTCAACTAGAACAGTCGCCCTCAACAAAGTCTCTACAACTGGGCCAGCGACCGCGCGAGCTCCTCGCTCGCCATGCCGCCCTCCCTGAGGACGGACCACTCGCCGCCGGCGTCGATCTCCGTCAGGTCAACGACCGTCGAAGGCAGCCCGGTCAGCGTACCGCCGTCGATTACCACGTCCACAGCGGTGAGGATCTCCCGCGGCACGTCGGCGAAGTGGGCCGGCGCCGGCTCGCCGCTGCGGTTGGCGGAGGTCTGGAAGACCGGGCACATCGCGCCGGCCAGCGGCCCTTCGATCAGTCGCACGCCGAGTCTTTCGGCATCGGCGCGACAGGCAAGCGGGTAGCGCTTCTCCGGGTTGGAGACGACGACCGTCACGGGGCCGGGCAGGAGGGCGCCGAGCGCCGCCCTGGTGCGCTCGCCCAACCCCGTGACGAGCTCCCGCATCGCCAGCGGCGAGAAGTAGAGGACGGCTGAGGGCTTGCCGTCGTCGCGGCCCTTGATCCGATGGATGCGATCGATCGCCTCCTCGTCCAGCGGATCGCAGGCGAGGCCGTAGAGGCCGTCCGCCGGGAAGAGCGCCACGCCGCCCGCGGCGATGCAGAGCTCCAGCCCGGTGCGGGCCTGCTCGGGGCCGTCGCGCTCGATCGAGATCGTCACGGTCACGCGACGCTTGCCCCCCGGGAGCGCCCGATCACCACTCGTGGGATGCCGGCCAGGTCCGCCCGGGTCTCGATCGCGCCGAAGCCGGCCGCGAGCAGCAGCTCGCCCACCGCCCCGGCCTGACCGGCACCGACCTCGAGCGCCAGCACCTCCGCGCTCCCAGCCAGGGCGGGAACCACGGCGCGGATCGCGTCGAGCCCATCCGCTCCCGCCAGCAGCGCCTCGCGCGGCTCCCACTCCCTCACCTCCGGCTGCAAGCCATTCCACTCGGCTTCGCTCACATAGGGAAGGTTCGCGACGACGAGCTCAAATCCGCCCTGCGCGGGCGGAAGCGTGCCGAGCGCGAGCTCGACCCGACTCGTGAGCCCTGCCCGCTCCGCGTTCTCGCGGGCAAGCTCGAGAGCGGCCGCCGACGTATCGACCGCGGTCACCGCGCATTGCGGCAGCTCGTCGGCGATCGCCAGGGCGATCGCGCCGGAGCCGGTGCCGACGTCGAGCACGCTGCCCGGGCTCAGCTCCAGCGCCAGCTCGACCAGCAGCTCGGTCTCGGGACGCGGAATCAGGACGCGGGGGTCGACGGCCAGCTCGAGCCGCCGAAAGCCGCGGCGGCCGAGGATGTAGGCGACCGGCTCGCGCCGCAGGCGCCGGCGCACCATCTCGGCAAAGCGCCGGCTCGCCGCAGGCGGGATCGCGGCGCCGGGCTGGGCAACCAGGCGCGCCCTGTCCCATCCGGTTGCAGCGGCGAGGAGCAGTTCGGCGTCGAGTCGCGGCTCGTCGATCCCGGCAGCGCGCAGCGCGTCGGTCGACGCGGTCAGCGCCTCGCGCGTCACCCGACCGTGGCCGCCTCGAGCCGCTGGCGCTTCTCCTCCGCCGCCAGGGCCTCGGTGAACTCGCTCAGCTCGCCGCCGAGCACGCCGTCGAGGTTGTGGGAGGTGTGCTTGATGCGGTGATCGGTAACCCGGCCCTGGGGAAAGTTGTAGGTGCGCACCTTCTCCGAGCGCTCGCCGCTGCCGACCTGGGCCTTGCGCTCGGAGGCGATCTTGGCCTGCTGTTCGGCCAGCTCGCGCTCGTAGAGCCGGGCGCGCAGGACGCGCATCGCGCGCTCCTTGTTCTGCAGCTGGGACTTCTCGTCTTGCATCGAGACGACGATGCCGCTCGGCTTGTGGGTGATGCGGACCGCCGAGTCGGTCGTGTTGACGGACTGCCCGCCGGGGCCTGAAGAGCGATAGACGTCGACCTGCAGGTCGTTCTGGTCGATCTCGACCTCGACCTCCTCCGCCTCGGGAAGAACGGCAACCGTCGCGGTCGAGGTGTGGATCCGTCCCTGCGACTCGGTCTCGGGCACGCGCTGGACGCGGTGCGTCCCGCCCTCGAACTTGAAGATCGAATAAGCGCCATCGCCCTTGATCTCGAAGGTCACCTCCTTGAAGCCGCCCATCTCGGCGCTCGACTGGGAGAGAACCTCGGTGGCGAACCCGCGCTCTTCGGCGTACCGGGTCAGCATCTTGTAGAGGTCTCCGGCGAAGAGCGCCGCCTCGTCGCCGCCGGTGCCGCCGCGGATCTCGACCAGGACGTTCTTGGCGTCGTTCGGGTCGCGCTCGACCATCGCCAGGCGGATCTCCTCTTCGAGCTGCTCGAGGCGCAGCGGCGACTCCTCGACCAGCTTGCGCAGCTCCGGGTCGTCGCCGTCCTCGTCGAGCAGCTCGCGCGCGCCCTCGAGATCGTCCTTGAGCACGCGGTATTCCCCGGCCAGAACGTGCGCCGGCTGCAGCTCGCGGTACTCGCGGCCGACGTCGGCGTAACGCGCCCTGTCCCCGATCACGCCGGGGTCCGACATCTGCGCCTCGAGCTCGGCAAAGCGCGCCTCGATCTGTTCGACCAAAGAATCGATCACGCCTCAAAACATAGAGGGGCATTGCGTCTCACCTGCACTGCCCAGGTTGGGCGGCCGATTGGAGCGCTAGCGTGGTGTGCCAGTTGACTAGCACAATCAAGCGGGTTACTGTGCCAGTTGACTGGCTTACAAGGGAGAGTCGCAACTTCGACAGCTAAGGCGGTCCCGAAAATGGCAACCAACACACTGCTCAAACCCTCATCCACCGGCATTGCCTGTCTCGCCCTTCCCAAGCTGCTCAGCGCGGGCGACCTCAACCTCGCCGCGGCCTGCTTCTCCCGCGACGCCTGCCTGCTCACCCCCGACACAACCGCGATTCACGGCCGCGACCACATCCGCCCCGTGCTCGCCCAGCTGATCGCCCGCCACGTCCGCATCGAGGTCGAGCAGCGAAACATCCTCGAGGCCGGCGAGGTCGCCTTCGTGCGCGAGAGCTGGCTCGTCAACGCCGAAGGCAGCACCGCCTCCCGCTTCGAAGACACCTGCACTCCCCTGCTCGTCCTCAAGCAGATCGAAGGCAGCTGGAAGATCGCGATCGCCGCGCTCTGGGGTTGGGGGATGAGCTAGCCCCGAGGGGGTTGAGCCGGGGACCGCTAGGCGACGATCTCTATGGGCTGCTTGCCCGCGGCCTGCTTGGGATCCTCGCGGGCGAGGACCGCTTCGAGCGAGGCGATTGCCACCGCGAGCTCTTCTTCGTCGGGCTCGCGGGTGGTCAGGTTCTGCAGCATCAGGCCGGGCCACATGATTGCCCGCACCCAGCGCTTGCGGCGGTTTTTGCCGGCCCACTTGATCACCTCGTAGGAGAGCCCGGCGATCAGCGGCACGCCGATGATCCGCGAGGCGACCAGCCAGTACCAAGCGGGCAGCCCGAGCGGTGCGAAGACGAAGATCGCCAGGACCATCACGATCAGCAGGAAGCTCGTGCCGCAGCGCGGGTGCAGGCGCGAGTAGAGCTTGGCGCGGGCCGGTGTCAGCTCGTCTTCGGCCTCGTAGCAGGAGATCGTCTTGTGCTCTGCGCCGTGGTACTCGAAGACGCGGCGCAGGTCCTTGAGGCGGCTGATCGCCCAGATGTAGCCGATGAAGATCCCCGTCCGCAGGACTCCCTCGACCAGCCAGAAGAGAAAGGCCGAGCCGAGCCTGTCCTTGATCAGGCTGGTCAAGCCGACCGGGACGACGAAGAAGAGGCCGACCGCGAGCAGCAGCGAGAAGGCGATGGTGAGGCCCCACATCCAGCCGCCGATTTCTTCCCGCTCGCCCTCCTCGTCCTCCTCTAGCTGGGCGTTGGCGGAGATGCCGAGGGCTTTGAAGCCGATCTTCAGCGACTCGCCGAGGGCGACGATGCCGCGCAGGACCGGGAGGCGCCAGAGGCGATGGCGGGTGGCCCAGGGCCTGATCGGCTCGGAGCTGATCTCGATCTCGCCATCGGGCCGGCGCACGGCGACGGCCCAGACCGAGATGCCGCGCATCATCACGCCCTCCAGCACCGCCTGCCCGCCCACCGGCGCGTCGCGCTTGGCGACGAGCGCGCCGTCGGGCATGCGCAGCGGGTCCACCCCGCTTTCGGGCGGGGCGGCGGCAGGTTCCGTTTGCAGCGAGCCCAGCTCTGGGCTCACGGCTCTTACCTCCCGGCCTTGGCGTGCTTGGCAGCGCGGCGCTGGAAGCGCTCTACCCGTCCGCCCGTGTCGACCAGCTTCTGCTTGCCGGTGTAGAACGGGTGGCACTCGGAGCAGAGCTCGACATGGAGGTCGGCCTGCGTGGAGCGCGTGTAGAACTGGTTCCCGCAGGAGCAGTGCACGTTGGCCAGCGTGTACTCAGGATGAATTCCGCTTTTCACAACATCCAGTTTAGATGACGGGCGAAATCGACCTCGCGAGGGTTGTGAACCGGCGCTCGGCTGCCGATACGAGATTGGTGGAAAGCAGCGAAACAGCCGGCTTCTCGACCCCCACCCGGCGCCTGCTGCGCCAGGCCCTCGCCGTTCTGCTGCTGGGCGGGACCGCGGTCGTCGCCCTGCACGAGTGGTTCGGGCTCGGCGCCGGCCTCGATGCCGCGATCAGCGAAGTGCTCTACGACGCGGTCGTCCTCGGCGCCGGCATCGCCTGCCTGATCCGCGCCGCCGAGTACAAGCGCGAGCACACCGCCTGGCTGCTGATCGGAGCCGCGATCCTCTGCTGGGGCGCGGCCGAGGTCTACTGGACCGCCTTCATCGAAGGCAATCAATCGGCCCCATACCCCTCCCCCGCCGACATCGGCTACCTCGTCTTCTACCCGCTTGCCTACGCCGGGCTGGCGATGCTCGTGCGCGCTCGCGCGCACGAGATCAACTGGCGGCTTTGGATGGACGGGCTGATCGCCGCGCTTGGCACGGCCGCCCTGGGCACGGCCTTCGTCTTCGACTTCGTCGCCGAAAAGGCGACGGGCTCGACCCTGGAAGAGCTGACCACGCTCTCCTACCCGACCGGTGACATCGCGATGCTCTCGCTGGTCGTCGGCGTGGTCGCCCTCACCGGCTGGCGCCCGGGGCGCACCTGGTCGCTGCTGCTGGCCGGCCTCGCCGCCCTGGTCATCGCTGACATCGCCTACACCCTGCAGAGCACCGAAGGGACGCTGCCGGGCGGCGAATGGATCAACCCGATCTACCTGATCGCGGCCGTCTGCCTCGGCGCTGCCGTCTGGCAACCGCGCGCGGCGGACGAGATCACCTCGCCGCGCGGCCGCGACCGGCGCGAGATCGTCGTGCCCGCGGTCTTCGCCGCGGTGATGATCGGGCTCTTCTCGATGCAGTACTACAGCGCCACCGGGGGACTCTCGACCGTGCTCTGGGCGGCGACGATGACGGCGGTGATCGTGCGCCTGACGATGAGCGACCGCGAGAACCGCAGGCTGCTCGAAGCGGTCAGGACCGACTCGCTGACCGGCCTCGGCAATCGCGGCCGGATGGAGGGAGATCTCGCCTTGGCCTGCGACCAGGCGAGCCCCGGCCGGCCAGCGATGCTCTACCTCTTCGATCTCAATGGCTTCAAGCGCTACAACGACACCTTCGGCCATCCCGCCGGGGACCAGCTGCTCAAGCGCTTTGGCGTCCTGCTGAAAGAGGCGATCGGCGACGACGGCTCCGCTTACCGCATCGGCGGCGACGAGTTCTGCCTGCTCCTGACCTGTGCCGAGGGGCGCTTCGACGCGGTTGCGAAGGCCGCGGCGGAAGCGCTCACCGCCAGCGATCGCGGCGTCGAGGTGGCGGCGGCCTGGGGCGCGGCGACCATCCCGACCGAGGCCGGCAACCCCTCAGCGGCGCTGCAGCTGGCCGACGTGCGCATGTACGCGCAGAAGGAGTCGCGCCGGGGCGCGCCGGCGGAGATCGAGCTCCCCGCCGGGGACGCGGGCCAGGCGATCAGGGCTGGTCGCGGCTGAGGCCATCGAGCAGGGCACCGAGGGTGCCGGCGACTTCGGCCTTCATCACCTCGGGATCGCCGGCGCGGGCAACCAGCATCGCCGCCTCGTCGAGGGCCCCCATCAGCACATGGGCGAGCGGCTTCACCGGCTGTGGGTCGATCGCGCCGGCCTCGATCGCGGCCGCCAGCGTGGCCTCGATCAAGCCAAGGCCATGCGCGGCGGCGATCTCGCGCCAGCGGTCCCAGCCGAGCACCGCGGGCCCGTCGAGCAGGACGATCCGCTGTGTCTCCGGCTCGGTGCTCGCCTCGAGGAACATCTCGGCGCCGGCCCGCATCGCCTCCAGCGGCGAGGCAGCGTTGGCCTGTAGCGCTCCGGCAGCGATGCGCTCGGCGAGCTCAACCTCTACCTGCTCGTAGACCGCCTCGAAGAGCTCACGCTTGCCGTCGAAATGGTGGTAGAGGGCGCCGCGGGTGACGCCGGCCGCACGGACGATCTCTTCCGTGCCCACGCCGGCGTAGCCCCGCTCGGCGAAAAGCGGTCGGGCGGCTGAGACCAGCGCGCTGCGAGTCGCCTCGGAACGCTCCGCTTGCGTGCGCCGCTCCCCTGCCTCCTCGATGTCTTTTTTGACACTCATACAGACTGTATGTATGTTACCTTACGTCGACCAACTTTCCAGAGGAGGACCCTATGGCCACGGCCGTGATGAGTGAGCGCAAAGAGATCGAGCTGCCGGCGGGACGCATCCGCTACCGCGAGGCGGGCGAGGGCAAGCCCGTCGTCTTCGTCCATGGCTTCCTCGTCGACGGCCGGCTCTGGGACGGCGTCGTCGATTCGCTTTCCGGCCGCTGCCGCTGCCTCGCGCCCGACTGGCCGATCGCGGCCCAGCAGGTTCCGATGAATCCCGACGCCGACCTCTCGCCCACCGGCATCGCCGCGATCATCGCCAGCTTCCTCGAGGCACTCGACCTCGAGGACGTGACGATCGTCGGCAACGACTCCGGCGGCGCGATGTCCCAGGTCCTTGCCACCCGCCACCCCGAGCGAATCGGCCGCCTCGTCCTCACCAACTGCGACACGCACGACAACTTCCCGCCGGGGATCTTCAAGGCGATGCCGCCGATCGCGAAGTTGCCGGGCGGGATGACCCTGCTCTCAGCCCCCTTCCGGATCGGCGCCCTCTCCCGCACGGCCTTCAAGCAATTCGCCAAGGCCCCGATCTCACCTGAGCTGGTCGCCTCCTGGATGCGACCGGCGCTCAGCGACCCCGCGATCAAGCGCGACGCGGCGAAGGTCACCGCGGGGATGGACAAGCGCTACACGCTGGAGGCCGCCGAGCGGCTGAGCGAATCTGAGCTGCCGCTGTTGCTCACCTGGGCCCCCGGCGACAAGTACTTCCCGATTTCCTACGCCGAACGGCTGGCGAAGGAGACACCGAATGCCCGCCTGGTCCAGATCCCCGGCGCGAAGACCTTCGTCCCGCTCGACCAGCCCCAGCGGCTCGCCGACGAGATCGCGACGTTTGTCGAGTCGAATTGAGGCAAAACGCGCAAGCTGCGCGTTCTTTTTCGCTACTTGCATGTTTTTCGTCCGACAGGGGCGCGAATGTTCCGCCTGGAGGTTCCATAACCCCCTACAGGACGGAGAGCCATGCCCAGGGAAATCTTCGACCAGGACCGGCCACGCAGCACGATGGCGCGACGCCTCGACGAAGCGTTTGCCGGTTGCGACCAGTGGACGCTGGCGCCGCCGGCTCAGCGCCGCAGTGAGGTGGCCTTCAGCCCGCAGCCCTCGATCTCGTCGAGGATCAGCGGCAGCGCCGCGGCCGTGCGCACCCAGGAGCCCCGCGCGCTGTAGTAGTCGGCATCGTGCAAGAGGAGGATGTCGCCAGCCTCGACGCCGGAGCTGGAGCGGCGCGCGATTGACCTGGCCGTCGCCCGGCGGGTCCAGTCTTTCCCCCAGCGCGACCAAAGGACCGGCCGCCAGCCCCGGCGGCGCACGGCCCGCAGGTTCACCCCGCTGAAGATCCCATAAGGAGGCCGGTAGTCGGCGATCGCCTGCCCGCACGCCTCCTCGATCGCCGCGCAGGCGCGCCCCGCGTCCTCGAGAAACTCCCGCTGGGTGAGGCGCAGGAGGTTGCGGTGCCGGTAGCAATGCAGCTCGACCCGATGACCGGCGGCGACCACCTCCGCCGCCAGGCTGGGCCGGCGCTCCACCTGCTCGCCGGCGAGGAAGAAGGTCGCGGTGGCTCCCCGCTCGCGCAGGGTCTCGAGGATGGCCGGGGTCCCCTGCGGATGGGGCCCGTCGTCGAAGGTGAGGGCCACCCCCTCGCCCCCAGGCTGGCGCGTCTGGATGCCCAGGGCGGGGCCGAGGCCGGGAACGACCGGCGCCAGCGCGGGGCCCGCGTGGAGGACAGTCGCGACGGCGGCGCCGGCGCCGGCCAGCGCGCCGGTCAAGGAGCGGTCTGCGCGGCTGTGGCCTGCTGGACCGGCTGCTCGGCCGAGGACTGTGATGCAGGCGAGCCCGACGAGTTGGAGCCCTGTCCTTCTCCGGACGGCGGAGTGTCGTTGTCCCTGCCGATGTGTATGCGCCCCTCGAGCGGTTTGGCGATCACCTTGTAAGGCGCTTCCCTGTCGATCACCGTGAACAGCATCACGACGAAGAGCGCGGCAAGGCTGACCGCGGTCGCCACCCGCTCCATGCGCAGGCGCCAGACCGGCTGCGGCTTGACCCGAGGCCGGATGTCCAGCGCCCGCGACGCGATCGACGGAAGCGAGGCAAAGGAGGAGTCAGGCGGGCGGCGCTCGCGGCTGAGGTGCCGCAGCACCGACTCGAGCTCATGGCCGGAGCGTGCCACTTCGGCCAGCCCAAAGCGCTCGTAGGCGGCGTTGTTGGCGCGCAGGTGGCCGGCCGAGAAGCCGTAGGAGACCACGGGGCAGCCGCGGATGTGGGCCTCGAGCACGGTCAGGCCGGCAGTCGAGTGGACCATCACGTCGGCCGCCGCCATCCAGTCGCTCATCTGCTCGGTGAAGCCGAGCACGCGCACCCGCTCGTTGTCGCCGAAGCGCTGCTCGAGCTTCTCGCGGGCGACCTCGTTGCGGCCGGTGATGCAGACGACCGTCGAGTCATCCCCCTTGAGCGCCGACTCGATCGCACCCTCGAGGTCGCCGACGCCCCAGCCGCCGCCGGAGACGAGGACCACGCGATCGTGGACCGGGACCCCGAGCGCGATTCGAGCGTCGCTGCGCGTCCGCGGCATCAGGAAGTCCCGCGAGATCGGCGGCCGCGTCCATTCGACGCTGCCAGGGCCCGCCAGGCGCTCGACTTCCTCGATCGACTCGGGGTGGGTGACGAAGTGCATGTCGACGCCGGGGTGGGCCCAGTAGCGCAGGCCGGCGAGGTCGGTGATCGCCGATTGCACCGGGATCAGCAGGCGGCGGTTCTCGCGCAGCATGCCCAGGACGGCGGTGACGCCGGGATAAGTCGAGATGACGACGTCGGGGTCGTGCTTCTCGATCAGCTTCATCAGGCCGCCGGCGCCGAAGGCGTAGTTGAGGTGGTGGGCGAGCCAGCGGGTCGGGGCGAACCTGGTGATCAGCCAGTACTGGATGTCGAAGAGCCAGGGCATCCAGCGGAAGGTGACCTTGGAGCCACTGCGGATCACCCAGGAGTGCAGGCGTCCCATTGCCTTGAGGCCGTCGGCGATCTCGACCGCTGCCTTGGGGATCTCCTCCTCTACGTCGGCCTTGATGATCCGGGCCGGCAAGTCGTGCCCCTCGCCGATGTTGGCGGTGAGGACGAGTACCCGCGGGTCGCGCTCCTCGAAGCGCGAGGTTCCGGCGAGCAGTGCCCCGGCGGCGTGTTCGTTGCCGTTCAGGGAGGGCTGCTTGCCGGGGATGGGATCGGGCGGCCGGGTGCTGCTGCGCACCCATTCGACGTACTTGCGCACGCCGTCCTTGAAGCTCGTCTCGGCCTTCCAGCCGAGCTCCGCGAGCGCCCGCTCGTTGGAGATCGTCTTGCCGGGGAAATCGCCGGGGCGCGGCGGCGTGTGGGTGATCTCGCAGGTGTCGACGTTTTCCTGCACCCGCTCGGCGATTTCGAGGATCGTCACGACCTCGTCGCCGGAGAGGTTGTAGGTGCGGCCGGCGGCCTCGGGGGCCAGCGAGGCGACGATTCCGTCGGCGAGGTCCTCGACGTAGATGAAGCTGCGGGTGGTCGAGCCGTCGCCGGCGATCGTCAGCGGCTTGCCTTCGAAGGAGAGGTCGGTGAACTTGGCGACGACGCCGGCGGCGCGGGCACGCGGGCCATAGGGAATGCCGAAGCGCAGCACGGTGCTCTCCAGCTCGTAGAGCTCGGCGTAGCCGGCGCAGTAGGTCTCACCGGCGAGCTTGGTCGCGGTGTAGAGGTGGCGCGGCGCCGGGATCGCCGTTTCCTCGTCGACCTCCTGCTCGGGGCAGTCGCTGTAGACCCAGGTGGTCGAGCCGTAGACGACGCGGCCAACCTTGGCCCGGCAGGCGGCCTCGAGCACGTTGAGCGTGCCCCTCGTGTTGACCTCCTCGGCCAGCACTGGATCGGCGAGGACGTGGCCGACGTCGGCGACCGCGGCGAGGTGGATGACCGCGTCGCAGTCACGCATCGCCAGGTCGAGGTTGGCCGGGTCGGTGATGCTGCCGGTGAAGGTCTCGACTTCGAGCGGCGAGTGGTAGGGCGAGGCGCTGAGGTCGAAGATGCGCGGCGTGTCGCCGCGCTCGATCAGGCGGTCGACCACGTGGGAGCCGATGAAGCCGCCCCCGCCGGTTACCAGGACCCTCATCGTTCCTCCTCTGGGCCGAGCGCCGCCACGCGACTGTCGGGCCGGTAGTAGAGCGGCACGCACCAGTGGTTCTCGGCCACCCAGTCGGTGTTGGGCAGCTCGTCGGGGCGGCCCATGATCCGGTGGCAGGGCTCTTCGTAGACGCGCCCCGTGCCCTTCTCGATCTCGTCGAAGACGATGTACTTGTAGAAGCCCGAGGTCATCCCCTCGGGCAGCTCGAGGCGCGACGGGTGGACGACGTCGAGGTGGTCGCGCGCGTATTCGTTCTTCCAGGCGACGATCTCCTCCATGCGATCGGCCTGGACCAGGCCCAGCGCCGCGGTGAACTCGCTCATGCGGAAGTTGAGCCCGTCGACCTCGTGCTCGAACTTGCCGTAGTTGCGGAACTTGCGAGCGAACTCGAGCAGTTGCTCGCTGCCGGAGACGAGCACCCCGCCCTCGCCGGTCGAGACCGTCTTGGTCGCGTAGAAGGAGTAGACGCCGGCGTCGCCGAAACCGCCAGGCTTGCGACCGTTCCACTCGGCGCCGTGGGCGTGGGCGCAGTCCTCGAGCAGGAAGATGCCGTTGGCGCGACAGTACCCGGCGATGCGCTCGGCCTCGAAGGCGATGTGCCCGCCGATGTGGACGAGGATCGCCGCTTTCGGCTTGTGCCGGTCGGCCTTGGCCTCGAAGTCCGCGAAGGACATGCAGAGGTCATCGCGGTTGCAGTCGACGAACTCGACCTCGGCACCCGCCTTGATCGCGGCCAGGGGCGTCGCCATGAACGTATTCGAGGGACAGAGGACCGTCTCGCCGCGGACGCCGGCGAACTCCAGCGCCGCCAGCGCACCGCCGGCCCAGCTGGAGAAGCCGGCGCTCGGCAACCCGTTCCAATCCGCCCAGCGCTGCTCGAACGCCTCCAGCTTGCGGCCCTCCGACCACTGCTCGGAGTCGAGCACCTCGGTCCAGAGCTCGAAGAGCCTGGCGCGGTCGCGATGGTCGAACCCGATCGCGAATTTGCTCGCGTCCGAGACTGGGGAGCTGGCGGAGGTCAAAACCGGCGGTCAGGCTAGCAGCGAAGCCGGATCGCAGAGACGGTGATTCAGCCGGAATCTCCTGGGTGGGCGCTCTCGATTACGGCCCCGACGGCGGATGAGCCGGCGAGCAGCACAGTGCCCGCCACCGCCACCGCCATCGCGGCGACCAGCAAGGCCCCGTCGAGTGGAGTCGCCCCCCAGGACTCGCAGAAGATCAGCGGCGCCAGCACCACTGGGACCAAGACCTGCACGGCGAACATCACGGGGGCGACGTGAGTGGCCGGGCGGCCCTGCAGGGCACTCATCTCGCTGAGCAGGGCCAGTCCCTCGGAGGCGGCCGCGGTGGCCAGCCAGGCCCCGGCAACCAACAGCGCCCCGGCCGCGAGCTCGTCGGTGAGCAGCTTGCTGGCGATCGCGGTCCAGGCGTAGCCGCAGCCGGCGCTGATCACCGCCAGCGTCCCCAGGACGTGTCCGGCCTTGCCCCCGCGCCGCCGGAGCGAACCTCCGAAGCGCATCCGGAGCGCATAGGGAGCGGCAATCGGAATGGCGACCAAGGCAAGCGCCAGGGCGATGGCACCGGCACCCGCGTGATCGGTGGTGCGCTCGGGTGCAGCCAGGGCGACGCCGAGCACGCCGAGCACGATCGCCGCGACCGCGATCCACTCGCGCCGGCCAGGCGTCTCCCCCAGCCTCTTGGCGCCGAGCCAGAGAAGCAGGATCAACCCGCTTGCCAAGCAGGGCTGGACCACGGTGAGCGGGGCCAGCAACAGCGCCCCGATCTCCAGCGGCCAGCCCGCCAGGCCGAGCGCCGTCGCACCCAGCCAGCGCCGGTTGCGCACCAGGCGCCCCAGGAGCGAGGGTCGCAGCGAGTGCTCGGCGGCTACCTCGCGTGCCTCCAGCGCCTGCAGTGCGATCGAGGCGTTGTAGAGCACCGAGGCCCCGACCGCCGCGACTATCCCGAGAGCCAGCACGGCGCGAGCCTAATCGCAGCCAGCACGGCAAGCCCGCCATTCGCTGCGGATTAATGCTCAAGTTTTGTGGCACTATGCACAAATCTATGAACCGGAGGACGATCGTCGCCAGCGGCTTGGTGGTGCTCGCGGCGGTCGCCGTAGGGGCCATGCTGCTCGGCTGCGGCAGCTCGAGCGACCAGCCCAGCATCGACCCGCGCGTCGCCGAACGCCAGAACTACCACCAGAAGCAGTACGACGCGGGGATTTCGAATCCTTGGCCGATCGACCGGAGCGACCAGCGGGTCGGGGGCTACCTCGAAACCTCCTGGCACGCCCCCGCGGCCGGAGCTGCGACCTTCACGATCTACTCGCGCACAGGCGACGAAACCGGTTCGCCCGCGGCGGCCGCCAACCTTGCGCTGGTTCAAACCCGCAAGCTGCCGGACTACCGCGAAGGCGGCGTGAAAGCGGAGAAGCTGCGGGACACTCCGGCCGTTCGCTGGGCCTTCGACCTCGGCGAAATCGAATACGTCGAGCATTTCTTCGAAGAATGCGGAATCGACTTCATCGTCCGCGAGGCCGCGCCCCCGAAGCTGTGGAAGGACCTCTCGCCCTTCTTCGAGGAAATGAGCGAAATGGTCTCGGCCAAGTGCGATGACTAGCAAGAGGTCGATCGCCTCCTCCGCCGTGCTGCTGATGGCGGGGGTGCTTCTCGCCGGCTGCGGTGGGTCGAGCGATTCGCCCGCCACGCAGCCGGTCAAGTCAGAACCGCCCCTTTACCACCAGGCCCTCTACGACTTCGAAACCTTCGGCGGGGCGATTCAAGTCGAGAGCGACAAGCGGATCGGCGACACCCTCGAATCGGTTTGGGCGAACCCAAACAACGCGAAAGAGACCATCGCGGTAACCGCAGCGACCGAAAGCCCGAACTCGCCGCGCGAGGAAGCCGAGCTAGCCCGCGCGCAGATGAAGCTGCTGCCCGGATACCGCGAGCGGAGCTTCAAGGCGGTCAAGCTGCGCGGCCGCCCGGCGACCCAGTGGACCTATGAAATCGCCGGGATAGGCCGCAGCGAGTACTTCTTCGAAGCCTGCGACGTGCACTATGCGTTCATCGCGAACGTCTACGTGAAGCCCTTTGGCGTCCCGATCGAACTGCGCTACCGGCGCATCGCCAAGCTGATCGTGCCGGTCTGCGCCTAGCCGCTCAGGTTTCCTGGTAGAGCGGCCCGTCGCCGCCCTCGGGCAGCGTCAGGCGCCCGCCCTTGGCCGTGATCGCACCGCACTGCACGCAGTTGGAGGCGGTCACGTGCACGTCGACCTCGGCGGCGCCGTTCTCGAGCTGCTCCTCGGGGATCTCGTAGACCTGAGCCGGGCACATCGAGACCCAGGTCTGGGCGATCTCCCGCGGCACCCTGCTCTGGATGCGGACGTGGTTGGGGGCGTCGTCCCGGGTGGCGTTGCCGGAGAGGAAGACCGAATCGAGCTTGGCGAAGGTGAGCTCGTTGTCGGGCTTGACGTACATGTCGGCCGCCTTGCCAAGGTCCATCTCGACCTCGGAGTCGTGCTCCTGCTTCCAGTGGCCGCCGGGGAAGTTGCCTTTGGTGACCGTCATCGCCGAGGCGAAGGCACCGCCGAGGAAGAAGCCTTTGGAGAAGGGCTGGCGCATGTTGCGCGATTCGAAGAGGTCCTTCTCGATCAGCGACTTGTGAACCTTCTCGTCATAGGCCTCGAAGTTGACCGAATCTTCCTTCAGCGACTCGACGATCGTCTCCGCCGCGTACATGCCCGCGTGCATCGCGTAGTGAACGCCCTTCAGCGTCGGCACGTTGACCATGCTGGCGGCGTCGCCCGCGACGACCATGCCCGGCACGGCGAGCCGCTTGGGCATCGCGAAGTAACCGCCGGAGGGGATCGTCTTGGCGCCCCAGGCGACCCGCTTGCCGCCCTCGAGCAGCTTCTTGATGAAGGGGTGGGTCTTGAGCAGCTGCAGGGCGTCGTGGACCGAGAAGGTCGCATCGGTGTAGTCGAGCCCGGCGACGAGGCCAATGCAGAGCTTGTCCTCCCCCATCGGGTAGATGAAGCTGCCGCCGAACTCGTTGAAGCGCGGTGACTTGCGCAGCGGCCAGCCCATCGTGTGGATCACTCGGTCAAGCGGCTTCTCAATCTCCCAGACCTCCTTGACCCCGAGCTCCCAGCGCATCGGGTCGGCGCCGTGCATGTCGAAGTAGTCATAGGCGGCGTAGGTGAGGTGGCCGACCGTGCCCTCGGCGAGGACGGTCGCTTTTGCCACGACATCCGAGCCTGGCTCGAAGTTGCCCAGCTCCTCTCCCTCCTTGCCGCGGCCGCGGTCGCCCGAGCGAACGCCCTTGACCACGCGGTCTTCGACCAGGAGCTTCGTCGCAGCCGTCTCGGAAAGGATGTAGACGCCGGCTTCCTCGGCTTTGTCGGAGAGGAAGCGGCCCAGCTTGGAGACCGAGGTGACGTAGTTGCCGTGGTTGCGGAAGTTCGGCGGCATCGGCTTCAGCGGCAGCGCCGCCTTGGAGGTCAAGAGGTAGACCGCGTCCTTGGTCACCTCCTGGAATACCGGCCACTCCTCCTTGGGCAGGTCGGGGAAGAGCTCTTCCATCGCCGAGGGCTTCATGTTCGCCCCGGAGAGCAGGTGAGCGCCGGCCACCTTGCCCTTCTCGATCACCGCGACCGGGACTTCGCCGAGCTTCTCGGTCAGCTCCGGCTCGTTCTCCAGCAGCTGCATGATCTTGTTGGCGCAGGCGAGCCCTGCGGGCCCGCCCCCGACGATCGCGATGCCGACCTCGATGCGCTCGTCCTCGGGGTCGGTCGGCGGGCCGATCACGTCGGCCGGGTCGAACGGCGGCGGGAACTCACTCGGTGCTACAGCCGGCATCGCATGCTCCAATCGTTGTCGGGGGAACGGCACCCGGGGGACCGAAGCCCCCCGGGGAGAACCTCAGCCGCCCTTCTTGGCCTTGATCGCCTCGGTCAGCTTGGGGACGATCTTGTGCAGGTCGCCCACCACGCCGAGATCCGAGAACTCGAAGATCGGCGCGTTCTGGTCCTTGTTGATCGCGAGGATGTTCTCCGAGCTCTGCATCCCGACCTTGTGCTGGATCGCGCCGGAGATGCCGGCGGCCAGGTAGAGCTTCGGGGCGACCGTCTTGCCGGTCTGGCCGATCTGGGCCGCGTAGGGGTACCAGCCGGCGTCGACCACGGCGCGGGTGGCGGCAACCGCCCCGCCCATCGCCTCGGCCAGTTCCTCGCACTGCTTGAAGCCCTCGGCAGCGCCGAGACCGCGACCGCCGCCGACGAGGATCTCTGCGTCCTCGATGTTGACGTCGGCACCGCGCTGTTCGCCGCGGGTGACCATCGTCGCTTTCATCGACCAGGGCGAGAGCTCCACGTCGACGTCGACGACCTCGGCCGTGCCGCCGCTCTCGCTGGCGTCGAAGGCGTTGAGGCGGCCGATGATGATGCCCGGCTCGCCGACGCACTCGACGTCGGCGACCTTGGAGTCCTGCAGGATTGGCCGCTCGGCGATGAGCTTGCCGTCCTGGACCTTGACCTTCGTGACCTCCATGGTCACGCCGGCGTTGAGGCGGGCGGTGAGGCCGGCGCCGATCTCGAAGCCGAGCAGGCCGCCGCCGAAGAGGGCGTAGCTGAAGCCCTCGTCGGTTATCACCTTGGCCATCGCGTCGACGATCGGCTGGGCCAGGCCCTCGGGAACGCTCTTGGCCCGGTAGACCTTGGCCGCGCCCCAGTTGCCGAGCGCCGCGCAAGCGTCGTCGGCGATGTCGCCGGCGACGAGCACAGCGGCCTCGCCGCCGATCTCGCCGGCCAGCCTGGCCGCCTCGGAGATCGCCCCGAGCGAGTTCTTGTTGAAGTTGCCCTCGTCGTCGTGGAGGGCGTAGGTCAGGATGCCTGCCATCTAGATCAGCTTCCTCTCGTCGAGCCAGGCGACGATCTTTTCGACCGTCTCGTTGGTGTCCTCGTCCTCGATGATCTCGCCGGCCTGCTTGGCGGGCGGGTCGCTGAGTGCCAGGACCTTCGTCTTCGAGCCGCCTTCGCCGACCATGCCGGCTTCGATGCCGACGTCACCGGTCGCCTTGGCGTCGAGGGGCTTCTTCTTGGCGCCCATGATCGCCTTGAGGCTGGGGTAGCGGGGCTCGTTGATCGCGTCGCCGACGCTGATCACGGCCGGCAGCTCGACCTCGACCGTGTCGTAGCCGTACTCGGCCTGGCGCTCGCAGCGCAGCTTGCCGTCGGCGACGTCGATCTTGATCACCTGGGTCAGCGAGGGCATCTTCAGGTGGTCGGCCACGACGGCGCCGATCGTGTAGCACTCGCCGTCATCGGACTGCTGCCCGAGCAGGACCAGGTCCGGGTTCTCGGACTCGAGCACCTTGGCCAGCGAGTAGCCGGTGGCGCAGACGTCGGAGCCGGCGAGCGCGTCGTCGGAGAGGTGGACGGAGCGATCCGCTCCGAGTGCGACCGCCTTGTGCAGGGCGCGGACCGCCGAGTCGGGGCCCATCGTCACCGCGACGACCTCCTCGACCGGAATGGCACCGCCCTCCTTGATCTGCATGGCGGCCTCGATGGCGTGGGTGTCAAAGGGGTTGAGGTTCTTCTCGCCACTACGGTCCAGGCGCATCGTGTTGGAGTCGATGCGCTTCTGAACGGCGGCGTCCGGCACCTCCTTGACCAGGACGCAGATCTTCAAGTGAAGCCTCCTTGGAAAGGGTTCTCAAGCTGGTTGACTGACCAGTCAATCAGTCTATCTATAGGTAGCGCGGCGGGAGGTTAGCGGGCGCGGCGGCAAGCCGTTTTCCGCCCCCCCGGATGACCTAGACGTCGTCGCGCTCGGATGCGTTCTCGCGGATGAACTCGACGATGTCGTCGGTTCCGGCGCCGGGCGTGAAGACCTCGGCGACGCCGAGCTTCTTCAGCTCGGGAATGTCCTCGGCCGGGATCGTGCCGCCGACCGTGACCAGCACGTCATCGACTCCCTGGGCCTTCAGCAGCTCGACCACCTTCGGCACCAGCGTCATGTGGGCGCCGGAGAGGATCGAGAGCCCAACCGCGTCGGCGTCCTCCTGGATCACCGTCTCGGCGATCTGCTCCGGCGTCTGGTGCAGCCCGGTGTAGATCACCTCCATCCCAGCGTCGCGCAGCGCGCGGGCGATGATCTTGGCCCCGCGATCGTGCCCATCCAAGCCAGGCTTGGCGACGACGACGCGGATCTTGCGGGCGGTTGCGGCCTCCATTGCGGTCCGGGAGCTTACCGGTCGCCCACTAAAAGACCGGCGACTCGGTGTAGGTGCCGAAGACCTCTTGCAGGGCGGCGATCATCTCGCCCTCGCTGGCGCGGGCGCGGGCGGCGGCGATGATCGGGGGCATCAGGTTCTCTTCGGTGGCGGCGGCGCGCTTGAGCTCGGCGAGGGCGCTCTCGACCGCGGCCGAGTCGCGCTTGGCCTTGGTCGCCGCGAGGCGATCGGTCTGCTTGCGCTCGAGCGCCGGGTCGATGCGGAGGATTGGGGTCGGGTTCTCGTCCTCATGGACGAAGTCGTTGACGCCGACGACGATGCGGCGGCGCTCGTTCAGCTCCTGCTGGAAGCGGAAGGAGGCGTCGGCGATCTCGCGCTGGGGGAAGTTCTGGCGGATCGCCTCGACCATGCCCCCCACCTCGTCGATGCGGCGGAAGTAGTCGTAGGCGGCCTCCTCCATCTCGTCGGTCAGCTTCTCGATGAACCAGGAGCCGCCGAGCGGGTCTGGCGTGTTGGCGGCGCCCGACTCGAGGGCGATGATCTGCTGGGTGCGCAGCGCCACCCGCACCGCCTCCTCGGTCGGCAGCGCCAGCGCCTCGTCGAAGGAGTTGGTGTGCAGCGATTGGGTGCCGCCGAGCACCGCCGCCATCGCCTCCAGCGAGGTGCGGACGACGTTGTTGAGCGGCTGCTGGGCGGTCAGCGAGACGCCCGCGGTCTGGGCGTGGAAGCGCAGCCGCATCGACTCCTCGCGCGTGGCTCCGTAGGTCTCCTTCATCTCGCGGGCCCAGATCCGGCGCGCCGCCCGGTACTTGGCGATCTCCTCGAAGAAGTCGATGTGGGCGTTGAAGAAGAAGGAGAGGCGGGGGGCGAAGTCGTCGACGTCGAGGCCGCGCTCAAGCGCCCGCTCGACGTAGGTGAAGCCGTCCTTGAGCGTGAAGGCGAGCTCCTGCTGCGCGGTCGAACCGGCCTCGCGGATGTGGTAGCCGGAGATCGAGACCGGGTGCCAGCGAGGCATGCTCTGGCTGCACCACTCGATCATGTCGGTGACCAGGCGCATCGCCGGCTCGATCGGGAAGCACCACTCCTTCTGGGCGATGTACTCCTTGAGGATGTCGGTCTGGATCGTGCCGCCGAGCTTCTCCGGGGGAACGCCCTGCTGCTCGCCGACCAAGACGTAAAAGGCGAGCAGGATCGCCGCCGGGGCGTTGATCGTCATCGAGGTGGTGACTCCGCCGAGCGGGATACCCGCGAAGAGCTGTTCCATGTCGTCGAGGGTGTCGACGGCGACCCCCTCGCGGCCGACCTCGCCGAGGCTGCGGGCGTGGTCGGAGTCGTAACCCATCAGCGTGGGCATGTCGAAAGCGGTCGAGAGCCCGGTCTGGCCGTGGTCGAGCAGGTAGTGGAAGCGCTCGTTGGTCTCCTCGACCGTGCCGAAGCCGGCAAACTGGCGCATCGTCCAGAGCCGCCCCCGGTACATCGAGGGGTAGGGACCGCGGGTGAACGGGTACTCGCCGGGCGCCCCGATCGTCTCCTCAGGGTTCTCGGGGGCGTGCTCGGGGCCGTAGAGCGGCGCGACCGGTTGCCCCGACATCGTCGAGAACTCCGCCTCGCGCTCCTTGAACTCCGGCTTCTCGCGCGGCTCGATCGCCATGTGCACAGTCTAGGCGCGGCGACTGAAGCGGCGGGGCGGCGGCTTGCGGCGGGCGGCGGCGACGCGCGAGCCGCCGAAGCCGGCGACGGTGGCGAGCAGGGTCACCGCGATCGCAACGAGGCGGCGGCCGAGGCGCTCGAAGCGCAGCGTCTGCCAGCCCTCGTCGCGGGCGATCTCGGCCAGCGGCGGGTCGGGGTTGACCACGACCGGATTGCCGACCGCGCGCAGCATCGGCAGGTCGGAGATCGAGTCGGAGTAGGCGTAGGAGGCGGCGAGGTCGATGTCGTGCTCTGCGGCGAAGATCCGCATCGCCTCGACCTTGCCCTCGCCGTAGACGAAGGGGCCGTCGAAGCGGCCGGTGAGGGTGCCGTCCTCGCCGACCTCATAACGAGTGCCCACCCCACCGTCCATGCCGAGCACGCTGGCGAGCGGCTCGACCACTCCGCTGCCGGCGGCGCTGACGATGAAGGTGGGACGGCCCGCGTCCTGGTGGGCATAGACCTCGTCGAGCATCTGCGGGTAGACCCGCGGCAGGATCGCCGCCATCACCTCCGGGTTCATCCGCTCGAAGCTGCGCGCCGGTACCCCGGCGATCAGTTCGCTGGCGGCTTTCAGCACCTCGCGGGTGCGCTCGTCGGTTGTCCCCCGCAGGCGGTACTGCAGGTGCTCGAAGCCCCAACTGGCCAGCTGGCGGCGGCTGACCAGCTTGTGACGAGCCCCGACGCGGGCGAACTGCATCCCCGAGGACCCCGCCATCAGGGTCTTGTCGAGGTCGAAGAACGCCGCGGCGCGGCTCATCGCATCTCTAGTTGCCGTCGACCTCGATCACGATCGCGTCACCCTGACCGCCGCCGGAGCAGATCGCGGCGACGCCGAGGCCGCCGCCGCGGCGGTTCAGCTCGTGGACGAGCGAGCCGACGATGCGGGCGCCGGAGGCGCCGATCGGGTGGCCGAGCGCAATCGCGCCGCCGTTGACATTGACCTTGTCTTTATCGACGTCGAGCATTCGCACTGAGTTGATCGCGACCGAGGCGAAGGCCTCGTTGATCTCCCAGAGGTCAACGTCCTCCGGAGTCTTGCCGATCTTTTCCAGCGCCTGCTTGGCGGCGTTGGCAGGCGTTTTCGCCAGGTAGGGGAAGTCATCGGCGACGGTGCCGTAGGAGAGAACGCGGGCCAGCGGCGTGCGGCCCTCCTTTTCCGCCCACTCTTCGGAAGTGACGACGAGCGCCCCCGCACCGTCGTTGACGCCCGGAGCGTTGCCGGCCGTGTGAGTGGCGTCCTCGCCGCCGATCGCGCGCAGGCCCGCCAGGGTCTCGACCGTGGTCTCAGGGCGGATCGCCTCGTCGGCCTCGATCGTGTTCTCGCCCTTTCGCGACTTGACCGTGATCCCGGCGATCTCATCGGCGAGGCGGCCGGCGTCGGTCGCCTCGGCGGCGAGCCGGTGCGAGCGCTCGGCGAAGCGGTCCATGTCGACGCGGGTGATCTCCAGCTCGTTGGAGACCTCACTCGCCTCGTTGATCATCTGCTTCTCGGTGAAGGGATTGGTGAGGCCGTCATGGGTCATCGCGTCGATCGACTGGACGTCGCCCATGCGGAAGCCGAAACGCGCCCCTGGCAGCAGATAGGGCGCCTTGCTCATCGACTCCATGCCGCCGGTGACGGCAACGTCGGTGTCACCGGCGCGGATCGCCTGGTCGGCGATGCCGAGCGAGCGCATGCCGGAAGCGCAGACCTTGTTGATCGTCTCCGAGGGCACCTCCTTGGGGATGCCGCCCTTGATCTGGGCCTGGCGCGAGGGAATCTGCCCCTGGCCGGCCTGGAGGACCTGGCCGAAGACGACCTGCTGGACCTGCTCGGGCTCGACGCCGGAGCGCTCCAGCGCCGCCGAGATCACGTGGCCGCCGAGGTCGGTGGCGTCGAGCGAGGAGAGGGTGCCGCCCATCTTGCCGAAGGGCGTGCGGGCGCTGCTGAGAATCACTGTGCGGGACATGGGGACCTTTCTCTGAGTATTTATGCCGGGTCTCGGCTCGATCAGGGCCTCATGGCCCGTATGTAGTGCAGACGATAGCGGGAGGCACCGGCCACCTGCTGTGAGCGAGGTCATAGACTCGCGAGCCCGATGAAGGTTTCCGTCAGCCAGAGCGAGATCACCGCGGTCGGTGCGGACCTGGTCGCGATCGGCCTTTGCGAGGGCGAAGAGCTGCCGGGCGATCTTGCCTCGGCGCGAGGGGCGGGTGACGCCAAGGGCGGCTTCAAGAAGCTGGCGATGGTTCATCCTGAGCAGCCCGCCCGCCTGCTGGTCGCCGGGCTCGGCAAGCGCGAGGAGCTCGACGCCGAGCGCCTGCGGGTCGCCGCCGCGCTGGTCGCCAAAGAGGCCGCGCAGCTGAAGGCGACCTCGCTGGCCTGGCGCCTGCCAGAGGGCGACGATGGCGCGGCGCTGGCGGAGGGCATCGTCACCGGCACCATCCTCGGCGCCTACAGCTTCGACGAGTTCAAGAGCTCCGACCCCGACGACGCCGAGCCCCCCGCGCTCGGCTCGCTCACCCTGCTGGGACCCGAGAGCGTCGCCGGCGCAGCCGAGGCCGCCCGCATCTGCGCCGAGGCGCAGAACCGCGCCCGCGACCTGCAGAACCTGCCCTCGAACGTGGCAACGCCCTCCTACCTGGCCCGGCGGGCCCGCGAGATCGCCTCCGCTCACCCGAACGTCGAGGTCGAAGTGCTGGGGCGGGAGGAGATCGCCGAGAAGAAGATGGGCGGCCTGATCGCGGTCAGCCAGGGCAGCGCCGAGGAGCCGAAGCTGATCGTGCTGCGCTACGAGAACGGCGGCGAGGGCGAGACGCTCGGCCTGATCGGCAAGGGGGTTACCTTCGATACCGGCGGCATCTCGCTGAAGACGCCCGGCGGCATGCACGAGATGAAGATGGACATGTCGGGCGCCGCCGCGGTGCTGAGCACTATGCGAGCGGTCGCCGAGCTGGAGCTGAAGATCAACCTCATTGCCGTCATCCCCTCGACCGAGAACATGCCCTCGGGCACCGCGATCAAGCCCGGCGACATCATCACCCAGTACAGCGGCAAGACGGTCGAGATCAACAACACCGACGCCGAGGGGCGCTTGATCCTGGCCGACGCGCTTGCCTACGCGATCGAGCAGGGCGCCGACCGCGTGGTCGACATCGCGACGCTGACCGGCGCGGTGATCATCGCGCTCGGCTCCACCTACGCCGCGGTGATCGGCAACGACGACGACCTGGTCGCCGAGATCGAAGGCGTCGGCAGGGAGACCGGTGAGCTGGTCTGGCGCCTCCCCCTCCACGCCGAGTACACGGCGCTGATGCAGGGCACCTTCGCCGACCTCACCAACGCGGCGGCAAAGCGCAAGGCGGGGACGATCTCCGCCGCCGGCTTCCTCGAGGAATTCGTCGGCGACACCCCCTGGGCCCACCTCGACATCGCCGGCACCGCCTGGGACGTCGGCCGCGCCTATACCGGCAACGACGCCAGCGGCTACGGCGTCCGCCTGCTCACGGGCCTCGCCCGCGCGTACGCGGGCTGACTCCCCACTGCAACGCTTCCGGCCTCCCAGACCCCGAGCGCGTTGCGCTAGATCACTGGATGATCATGCAGGTGGCGACGGCGTGGGCCAGCAGCTTGCCGCTGTCCGCTGCCGTGAGCTTGGCCTCCGACGTCGCCTGGCGGCGACCGCGGTAGAGCACATTGGCCTCGCAGAGAACCCGGCCGGTGTCGCGGGTGATCGGGCGCACGTACTTGGCCTCGAGGCCGAGCGAGGTGTAGCCGACGCCGGCGGGCAGGGTCGTGTGGACGGCGCAGCCGAGCGCCGAGTCGAGCAGGGTCGCGGCGTAGCCTCCGTGGACGACGCCGATCGGGTTGTAGTGCTCCTCCCCCGGCTCGCCCTCGAAGACGACGCGCCCCTCCTCGAGCTCGACCGGGCGCAGGCGCATCGTCACCGCGATCGGCGGCGGTGGCATCGTGCCGGTAACGACCGCGGTCATGTACTCCATGCCGGTCATCGTCGCCCCGGCGGCGGCCGTCGGCACCGGGTCCTGCCAGACCAGCGTGCGGCTGCGTGAATTCTCGGGATTGGCTTCGGCGAAAGCTTCTGCCACGTCTTGGGCGGTCCCTTCCGGTGCCGTGACGAGCGCTGAGTCCTCGCTCATCGGCCGCTCCGGCGGGCGTCGCCGCCGTGCTCGCGCGCGGCGCGGGGGCTGGCGGGATAGACCAGGTCGGCGGTGATCTCCGCCTGGCTTATCGAGATCTGTGGTGCCTTCGACCGGTGGTGGTTCCTATGTCTTGCGATCAACCTCATGGCTTGCCCTCCCTGGGGCCGGTTCAGAGTTGCTTCAAGCAACTCTGATGAAGCACGACCGACCCTAACCGAGTCAGTTGCTTGATGCAACCTTGTGTGCCAAGATCACTTTGTGCTGCGCAACGACTATCCGGATCAGATCTGCTCAATCGCACGCTCCCTGGAGGTCGTCGGCGAGCGCTGGTCACTGTTGATCGTGCGCGACGTGATGAACGGCCGCCGCCGCTTCGACGAGTTGCAGAAGGGCTTGGGCGTGGCGCGCAACGTCCTTTCCGCGCGCCTGCAGCGGCTGGTCGAGGAGGACATTCTCGAGCGCCGCGCCTACCAGGAGAATCCGCCCCGCTACGAATACTTCCTCACCGAGAAGGGGCTGGATCTCTGGCCCGCCTTGATCGCGCTGCTCCATTGGGGCGACCGCTACTCCCCCGGCCCCGACGGGCCGCCGATGCTGATCGTCCACAAGGAGTGCGGCGGCGCGGTCAGCGACCGCGGCATCTGCGAAGAGTGCGGCCAGGTCCTCCACGCCCGCGACGCGAAGGCGCTTCCGGGCCCCGGCCTTCCCACAGATCCGGTCCTGGCCACCGCAACCGACTGGCGACTGGCGACTTAGGCCCCCTATCGTGTGTTCAAGTCGCCAGCCGGCGGAGATGAACGGGAATTAGGAGGGCGTGATGGCAACCGCAGCGGAGGTTCAGGCGAAGGAGACGATCTTCATCGGCGGCGAGTGGGTCGAGCCGGAGGGGTCGGAGACGCTCGAGGTGGTCAACTCGACCACCGAGGAGGTGATGGGCACGATCCCGGCCTGTACGGCCGCAGACGCCGATCGCGCCGTCGCCGCCGCCCGCGACGCCTTCGATTCCTGGTCGCAGGCATCGCGCGAGGAGCGCGCCGGCTACCTGAGCGCGATCGCCGCCGGGCTCGGCGAGCGCTCCGAGGAGATCGCGGCGACGATCGCCCAGGAGCTGGGCATGCCGCTGAAGCTGAGCCAGATGATCCAGGCGGGCCTGCCCACCGGACAGTTCGCGGCGATGCCGAAGCTGATGGAGGAAGTCGCCTGGGAGGAGGAGATCGGCAACTCGCGGGTGCTGCGCGAGCCGGTCGGCGTGCTCGGCGCGATCACCCCCTGGAACTATCCGCTCAACCAGATTGCGGCCAAGGTCGCGCCCGCCCTCGCAGCCGGCTGCACGGTGGTGCTGAAGCCGAGCGAGATCGTGCCGCTCAACGCCTTCATCCTCGCCGAGATCGTCGAGGCCGCGGGCCTGCCGGCCGGCGTCTTCAATCTCGTCACCGGCACCGGCCCGGTCGTCGGCGAGGCGATCGCCGGCCACCCCGGCGTCGACATGGTCTCCTTCACCGGCTCGACCCGCGCCGGGCGCCGCGTCTCCGAGCTCGCCTCGGCGACGGTCAAGCCGGTGGCAATGGAGCTCGGCGGCAAGTCGCCAAACGTGATCCTCGACGACGCCGACCTGAGCAAGGCGGTGCCCGACGGGGTCGCCAAGTGCTTCCTCAACTCGGGCCAGACCTGCAGCGCCCTGACCCGGATGCTGGTCCCGCGCGAGAAGCTCGCCGAAGCCGAGGAGATCGCCAGGGGCGCGGCCGAGAGCTTCACCCCCGGCGACCCCTTCGAGGACTCGACCCGGCTCGGCCCGCTGGTCTCCGCGACGCAGCGCGAGCGCGTGCGCGGCTACATCGAGAAGGGCGAGGCCGAGGGCGCGAAGCTGGTCACCGGTGGCGCGGCTGCCCCCGAGGGGCTCGAGCGCGGCTACTTCGTCCGCCCCACCGTCTTCTCAGAGGTGACGCCGGAGATGACGATCGCCCAGGAGGAGATCTTCGGCCCGGTGCTCTCGATCCAGCCCTACGAGGGTGAGGACGACGCCGTGCGGATCGCCAACGACACCGCCTACGGCCTCGCCGGCGGCGTCTGGTCGGGAGACCAGGACCGCGCGATCTCGGTCGCCAAGCGAATCCGCACCGGACAGATCGAGATCAACGGCGGCATGTTCAACCCCCTGGCGCCCTTCGGCGGCTACAAGCAATCGGGTCACGGGCGGGAGAACGGCCGCTACGCCATCGAGGAGCTGCTCCAAGTCAAGTCCCTGCAGCTTTAGGGCTGTGAGACGGGCGAGGGGTGCCCAGTCGAGCGCTGGGTTTTTCGCCTGGCGCGCTGCGCCTCTCGCTGAGTGATCTGTGCGAAAAACATGACGCCGCGCTCGACTGGGCACCCCTCGCCCGTCCACTCAAGCGCAATAGGCTGCCGCTATGAACTTCGACTTGAGCGATGAGCAAAAGCTTCTGCGGGACACGGTGCGGGAGTTCGCTCTGGCCGAGGTCAAGCCGGTGGCGGAGGAGCTGGACCGGACCAAGTCGTTTCCCTACGAGATCGTCGAGAAGCTCGGCGGCCTCGGGCTGATGGGGATTCCGTTCCCGCAGGAGTACGGCGGCGGCGGGGCCGACACACTCAGCTATGTGCTGGCGGTGGAAGAGCTGGCGCGGATCGACTCCTCGGTCTGCATCACGATGGCCGCCCACACCTCGCTCGGGACGATGCCGATCTACCTCTGGGGGTCCGACGAGCAGAAGAGCGAGTGGCTGCCACAGCTCTGCAGCGGCCAGAAGCTTGCCTCATTCGGGCTGACCGAGCCGGAGGCCGGCTCAGACGCCGGCAACGTGCGGACCACGGCCAGGCTCGAGGACGGCGAGTGGGTCGTCAACGGCGCCAAGCAGTTCATCACCAACTCGGGGACCGAGATCTCCGGCTGCGTCTCGATCACCGCCGTCACCGGTGAGGCCAACGGGCGCAAGGAGATCTCCAACCTGATCGTCCCCACCGGCACCCCGGGCTATGAGGCGGGCGAGGCCTACCGCAAGATGGGCTGGAACGCCTCCGATACCCGCCCCCTGACCTTCGAGGACTGCCGCCTGCCCGAGGCCAACCTGCTCGGCCGCCGTGGCGACGGCTTCAAGAACTTCCTCCACATCCTCGACGGCGGCCGGATCGGCGTCGCGGCGATGGGCGTCGGCCTTGCCCAGGGCGCGCTCGACGAGGCGATCGCCTATGCCAAGGAGCGCCAGGCCTTCGGCCAGGCGATCGCCAAGTTCCAGTCGATCCAGGCCAAGATCGCCGACCTCTCCGCCCAGATCGAGGCCGCCCGCCTGCTCACCTGGCGAGCCGCGCTGGAGAAGGACGCGGGCAAGTCGTTCACGCTCACCGCCGCCCAGGCGAAGCTGATCACCGGCCGCCTCGCCGTGCGGGCGACCGAGGAGGCGGTGCAGATCCACGGCGGCTACGGCTTCATCGAGGAGTACCCCGTCTGCCGCTTTTATCGCGACGCGAAGATCCTCACCATCGGCGAGGGCACCGACGAGGTGCAGCAGATGGTGATCGCCCGCCAGCTCGGCTGCTGACGGGCGCTCCGCTCCCTGCCTTCTGGCTAGGCCCGGTGCTCGGGATTCGGGAAGTCGAAACGGCAGCCGGCGTCCCACTCGGTGCGCTGGTTGCCGTGGGCGGGGATGCCCCCGGCGTCCTTCAGCATCCGCGCCAGGTGCAGCATGTTCCAGGCGGCGAAGGTGGTGTTGCGATTGGTGAAGTCGTTCTCGGGGCCGCCCGAATCCTCGTCGAGATATGAGGGGCCGGGCCCTGCCTCGCCAATCCAGCCGGCGTCGGCCTGGGGCGGGATCGTGTAGCCGAGGTGCTGCAGCGAGTAGAGCACGTTCATCGCGCAGTGCTTGACCCCGTCCTCGTTGCCGGTGACCAGGCAACCGCCGACCCGGCCGTAGTAGGCGTACTGGCCGGCGTCGTTGAGCAGGTGCGAATTGCCGTAGAGCCGCTCGACGACCTGAGTCGCGACCGAGGACTTCTCGCCCAGCCAGATCGACATGCCGAGCACGAGGATGTCGGCGGCCATCACCCTCTCGAAGATCTCGGGCCACTCGTCACGCTCCCAGCCGTGCTCGGTCATGTCGGGCCAGACACCGGTGGCGATCTCGTGGTCGACCGCGCGGATGCACTCCACCTCGACCCCGTTGCGGCGCATGATCTCCATCGAGATGTCCATCAGGCCCTGTGTGTTGGACACCTCGGGGCTGCGCTTCAGCGTGCAGTTGATGAAGAAAGCGCGCAGGTCCGAGTAGTCGGTCTCACTGCTCTCGCACAACTCTGCCTGCTTGTCGGTCAGCTGTGTCACTGCGCCTTCTCCTTGCTCGCTTGGATTGTCATCAGGCGGACTGCAACGTGAAGTGGACCTTGGTCCCGGGCGCGCCGTCCTCGAGCCAGATTCTGCCGCCGTGGGCCTCGACGATCGCGCGCGAGATCGCCAGGCCAAGACCGGCACCATCGTCGCTGCGGGACTCGTCCCCGCGGTAGAAGGCCTCGAAGACGCGCTCCCCCTCCCCCGCCGGGACGCCCTCGCCGTCGTCGGCGACCTCGACCTCGACGCGGCCGGGACCGGTTCGCGCCCGCACGGTGACGCTGCCGTCGGCCGGGGTGTGGCGGATCGCGTTCTGGATCAGGTTGAGCAGGACGCGCTGCACCTTCTCGGCGTTGGCCCGCGCCGCCAGCCCGGCGACGGGCAGCTCGGCGGCGAGGACGACGCCGCGCGCCTCGGCCGGTCCCCGCATCGACGCAACCGTGCCGTCGATCAAGGGCGCCAGGTCGATCCGCTCCATCGTCCAGGAGATCTCTCCAGCCTCGATCCTGGAGAGCTCGAAGAGGTCGTCGATCAGCGCGGTCAGCGCCTCGACGTGGGTGCGCATCTCGCGCAGGTAGCGCTCGCGGGTCTCCCCCTCCACCACCCCGTCGTCGATCGCCTCGACCAGCAGCCGCAGCGAGGCGAGCGGCGTCCGCAGGTCATGCGAGACGGCGGCGACCATCTGGCGGCGGGCGTCCTCGATCTGGCGGCGCGAGCGCTCCTCCATCGCCAGCCGCACGGCCAGGGCAGCAGCGAGCGCGGCGCCAACCAGCGCCAGGCCAACGAAGAGGACCTGCGCCAGCCCCATCCAGTGGGGCACTGTGACCGCCGCCGCACCCGCCAGGAAGGCAGCGATCGCGATCAGGGCCGCCCGCTTCACGACAGTGCCTCGGATCTTTGCCGCGCCCCGCTCATGGCTTCAACCTGTAGCCGACGCCCCAAACCGTCTCGATGAAGCGGGGCGCCGAGGGATCGTCGCCGAGCTTGGCGCGCAGGCGGCGAACGTGGACGGTGACCGTGCTGGTGTCGTCGTAGAAGGGAAAGCCCCAGACCGCGTCCATCAGCTGGTCGCGCGAGAAGACCTGGCCCGGATGAGAGGCGAGGTAGGCGAGCAGGTCGAACTCGCGCTGGGTCAAGGAGATCTCCTCGCCCTCGAGGGTGACGCTGCGCATGCCGGGGTCGACCCTCAGCGGCCCGACCTCGATCGGCGGTGGCGCCTCGTCCACTGGCGGGGAGACGCGGCGCAGTACGGCGTCGACGCGGGCGACCAGCTCCGCCGGCGAGAACGGCTTGACGACGTAGTCGTCGGCGCCCCGCCGCAGGCCAGCGAGGCGGTCGGACTCCTCCCCCCGGGCCGTGAGCAGGATCACCGGCACCGGCGGGCCGGGCCGCTCGTGCAGGCGCCGCATCACCTCGAGGCCATCGATCCCGGGCAGCATCAGGTCGAGCACGATCAGGTCCGGATCGCCCTCTTCGGCCGAGCGCAGCGCCTCGGGCCCGTCAGCGGCGCCGAGCGTCTCGTAGCCCGCCCGCTCGAGGTAGCGGCAGACGACCTCGACGATCGTCGGCTCGTCGTCGACCACGAGCACGGTGCCATGCGCGGGCGCCTCCACACCGCTCATTCTGCCCGCCGCGCCCGGCGACTCCTTTTCCGCGCCGCGGCTGGGGCTAGCCAAAGGTGAAGGAATAAGCCATCACCCCGGCTTCCGGTTCGAGTCCCAGCACGTGGTGGCCGACGGCCGGCAGGTCGACCACGTTGTAGAGGCGCTGGGCGGTGACGTCGACCGAGCCACCGTGCACGTCGGAGCCGGCCAGCTCCGCCGGGATCGGCTTGCCGTCGAGCAATACCCGGACCCGGCCGGGACCGCCGGGGGAGCCGAGCACGACGTACACCCGGCGCGCGCCGAAGTTGAGGCCCAGCGACGCGCCCCGCCCGGCGGTCGCCGACTCGAGTGTGACCCGCCAGCGCCCGCCGTAGGCGAATTCGTTGGGGCCCGGCGCCGGCGGCTTGCCGAAGGCGTGCGTGCCCGGCGAGAGCGCCGGGTTTGTGAAGCGTTCGGCCCGGGCGGCACCGAGGTAGGTCTCGGGCGTGGTCACCCCACGCGAGGCTTCGATCCCGTGCGCGCCGGAATCGTGCTTGGCGACCGGCCGCCCCGCTTCGGCCAGCAGCTCGCGGATGATCTGCTCCTTCTCGCCGTATTCGCCCTCGCCGAAGTGGGTGAAGCGGACCCGGCCCCTGGCGTCGATGAAGTACTCGGCAGGCCAGTACTGGTTGGCATAGGCGGTCCAGGTCGCCAGGTCGTTGTCCTGCGCCACCGGGTAGTGGATGCCGTTGCGCTCGATCGCTTCTTCGACGTTGCTCGCATCCTTCTCGAAGGGGAACTCGGGCGAGTGGATGCCGACGATCGTCAGGCCGTCCCTGCGGTAGGTCTTGTCCCAAGCGGTCAGGTAGGGCAGCGTGCGCAGGCAGTTGATGCAGCTGTAGGTCCAGAAGTCGACGAGGACGACGCGCCCGCGCAGCGAGCGCAAGGACAGCGCCTTGCCGCCAGGGGTGTTGAACCACTTCTGGTTGTCGACGAATTCAGGAGCGGGGCCGAGCACCGGCAGGCCCGAGCCCTTGCCCGGCGCCTCGCCGTCCTTCGCCTTGCTTTCGTGGACGGCCGCGGCCGCGCTGGCCGTCGCCAGGGCGCCGACGCCGTGTGCTTCTTCGCCGCGAATGTCCTCGAGCGCGTTCTTTGCCGCCGCCGTGCCCTCGAGCCCTTCGGTCGGGTTGACCAGGAAGCTGGGCAGCGAGCTGGCGATCTGGTTCTGGAACCTGACGTCGTAGTTGCCGGCCATCGCCAGGGCGACGACGACCATCACCGCTCCCATCGTGACCTGCAGCGCAGCGCCACGGCGGGCCAGGGGCGCCGTCAGCTTGCGGCCGCCGAGCATGAGGAGATAGAGCACGACCGCCGAGCCGATGCCATAGCTGAGCGCGACCGCGAGGCGGCCAACCGTGAAGGCCTGCGAGCTGGAGACGATGATCACGCCCGCGAGGATCGGCCCGGCGCAGGGAGCGTAGACGATTCCGAGGCTGGCGCCCACCGCGGTTCCCGACCAGAAGCCGTCGCCGCCTCCTCCCGCAATCCCGGCGCGACCCGCAAAGCGGCTCATCGCCGCCTCGAGCCGGGCGGCCAGCGGCGGGATCATCAGGATGACCCCGAAGGCGAGCAGGACCCCGATCGCCAGCTTGCGCAGCAGGTCGTCGGGCAGGCCCAGCGCCGAGATCACGTAGACCAGCGCCACCGTGGCGAAGGTGAAGGACAGCGCCAGCCCGACCACGATGCCCAGCGGGCGCCTGCGGCCCCCGGTCGCCCCCGCCGAGAGCGCGATCGGCAACACCGGCAACACGCAGGGCGAGAGCGCGGTGCCCGCGCCCGCGATGAAGCCGAAGAGCATCAGCAGCACCATCGAGCCAACCTTGCCAGGCCGAGATTACGTGGAGGTGACGATCAGCCGGGCTGCGAGGTGACCGTGCCTTCGGCGCGTCCCGCCACTTCCGCCGGCCGGCCGACAGCCTCGCTTGCCCCGTAGTGGCCGCCGATCGCCAGCTCGTGCTCGCGCAGCAGCGGCCGGGTCGGGTCGACCACGGGGGCGCTGCGGATCCGCTCGCGCTCGTGACCGACCCAGACGCGACCGGCCCCGCCGGCGCAAGCCGCGATCGGGATCGCAACCAGTGTGCCCGCGCCAAAGCGACCGAGCCTGGCGATCAGCCAGCTCGGCTGGCCCCGCTCGGCATCGACGAAGCAGCCGTGCACCTGGCCGATGTTGCTGCCGCCGATCTCATCGACGCCGTAGCCGCGCCAGCCCCGGGCGTCCTCGAGCGAGACGGGCGCGGCGGGCGGCGAGTCAGTCATCCGCCTGCCTCTCGAGCAGCTCCGAAGCGGCGCTGGCGGGGTCGAGCTCGCGCCGCACGACGCGTTCCAGCAGGGCCGCGGTCTCCGGGTCGCTGGCGGCGGTCGCCTCCATGCGGCGGCGCATGCGCGAAGTGGCGATGCCGAGCACCTCGCTGCGCAGGTTGCGGGCGCGGCGCTGCTCCAGCGTGCCCTCGGCCTCGATGTGGTCGCGATGCTCGCGGATCGCCTCGGCAAGCTCCGCGACCCCCTCCCCACGCGCCGCCTCGGTGCGCAGGATCGGCACCTTCCAGCCTTCGGGGTCGTGCGAGAGCGCCAGCACGCCGCGCACCTCGCGCACCATCGTGTCGGTCATCGGGTGGTCGGCCTTGTTGACGACGATCACGTCGGGGATCTCCATCACGCCGGCCTTCAGCGCCTGGATCGAGTCGCCCGAGCCGGGCATCAGCGCCAGCACGATCGTGTCCGCGTGGTCGACGATGTCGATCTCGGCCTGGCCGACGCCGACGGTCTCGATCAGCACGTCGTCCTTGCCGGCGGCGTCCATCGCCAGCGCCACCTGCAGCGCCGCCTCGGAGAGGCCGCCGAGGGCGCCGCGGGAGGCCATCGAGCGGATGAAGACGCCGGGGTCGAGGAAGTGGTCGGAGAGGCGAATGCGGTCGCCGAGCAGGGCCCCCTGGGTGAAGGGGCTCGAGGGATCGATCGAGAGCACCGCGACCTGGCGCTCGGCCTTGCGCAGCTCGGCGGTCAGCGCCCCGATCAGCGTGCTCTTGCCCACCCCCGGCGGCCCGGTGAAGCCGACGATCCGCGCCTTGCCGGTGCGCGGGTAGACCTCGCGCACCAGCTCCCAGCCCGCCGGGTCGTCGGACTCGATCAGCGTGATCGCCCGCGCCAGGGCGCGCTTGTCGCCGGCCACGAGGCGCTCGGCGAGGGGGGCTGTCTTGGCGACGTCGGTCACGGGCCGGTGAGTCTAGAGTCCTCGCCGCCGTGATTTCCACGATCCGCTTTCTCGCCCGCAACCGCATGCTGAACTGGAGGTACGGGCAGCTGCTCGGCCGCTACCTGCGACGGCGTCTCTTCACCGCCGCCGGGCGGCGCTGGCGCACCGACGGGCTCGTCTTCTTCGGCCGCGGGCTGGAACTGGAGATCGGGGCCAGGGGAAGGGTCGATTTCGGCCGCTTCGTCTGGATCGGCGACAAGACCAAGGTCCGCTGCCACGAGGGGCGGGTCGAGATCGGCGACAAGACGGTGATGGGCCAGGAGTGCACGATCTCCGCCTACCAGCACGTGCGAATCGGCCAGCAGTGCGTGATCGCCGACCGGGCGATGTTCATCGACTTCGATCACGGCGTGGTCGAGGTCGAGCGCCCGATCCGCCTGCAGGGCATCTACAAGCGCGACGTCGTCGTCGGCTCCAACGTCTGGATCGGCTACGGCGCCTGCATCCTGCGCGGCGTCAGCGTCGGCGACAACGCGATCGTCGGCACCAACTCGGTGGTCACCAGGGACGTCCCCGCCAACGCCGTCGTCGCGGGCATCCCCGCCCGCATCATCCGCATGCGCGAGGTGCCGGAGCAGCTGCGCTGGCCTGACCCGGTCGCACCGGACCCGGGCGCCTGGACAACGCTGCAGCCGCCTTCGGCCACCTAGCCAGTCCGACTAGGACCCCCGGCTAGCGTCCCGCCGGTCGAGGGAGAAACTACCGGCGGTGACGCTGGCCGGGGTCCAGTCGATCCCCTCGATCAGTTCCGCCGGGGGGATGCCGAGAGCACCGGCAAGCTTCACCAGGGTGTCGATGCGGGCGACCCGCAGGCCGCGCTCGAGCTGGCTGATCTCGGTGCGGTGCAGTGAGGCGCGGATACCCAGCTCCTCCTGGGAAAGCCCCACCCTTTCGCGGCAGCGGGCGAGGTTTTCTCCAAAAATGGCAGCGATACCCACGGGCGGCATTTATCTCCCTTTCCAGCCGAAATGTCCACATCGGTGGCGCGGAAGACAAGCCAAGGGAGACCTGCCGCGTCTAGATCCTCAGGTCAAGACAGAGGCACCGTACCCGGGGCACCGTACCTGACGACGCAGACAATAGCTCTCAGCGGCAGAGGGTGGCGGGCTAGGCGGGGCCGAGCTTGGCGCCGGCCAGCCCGGCGTAGACCGCGGCCGTCTGCTCGGCGACGTCGCCCCAGTCGAACTGGCGCAGGTGCTCGTAGGCTTCGGCGACGAGGCTGCGGCCGAGCTCGTCATCGGAGAGCACGCGGATCGCCACCTCGGCGAGCGCTTCGGGATCGTGCGCGCGGAAGCGCAGGCCGACGTCCTCGTGCGGCACCACCTCGCGCAGGCCGCCGGTGTCGGCGACGATGCAGGGACAGCCTGAGGCCATCGCCTCCAGGGCGACCAGGCCGAAGGGCTCGTAGATCGAAGGAACCACGGTGAGGTCGGCGATCCGGTAGAGCGAGTGGAGGACGTCGTCGCCGATCCAGCCGAGGAAGGTGCCGTGATCCATCAGCCCCAGCTCCTCGGCCTGCTTGTGCAGCTCAGCCTCGTGGGTGCCGGAGCCCGCGATCAGAAAGCGCGTGCCGGGGACCTCTTCGATCAGTCGCGGCATCGCCTCGAGCGCCAGCTGGAAGCCCTTCTCGTAGACGAGCCGGCCGATCAGCAGCACGAGCTTCTCCTCCGGCGCGGCGAACTCGGCGCGCAGCCGGGTCAGCTCGGCGGGATCCTGCGGCTGCAGGTCGTCGGGATCGATGCCGTTGGGAATCACCGAGACGCGCCCCTCGTCGACGCCGAAGATGTCGGCGATCTGCTCGCGCATGTAGTGAGAGCAGGCGATCACCCGGTCGGAGCGGTTGGTGATCCAGCGCTCGACGCCGTGGATGTAGGTCTGCGGGTGCTTGTCGACCCAGCCCTGGTGGCGGCCGTGCTCGGTGGCGTGGATCGTGGTCACCAGCGGCGCGTCGAAGCGTTTGGCCAAGTGATCGCCGGCGTTGGCGACGAGCCAGTCGTGACCGTGGACGAGATCGAAGCTGTAGCGGTCGCCGAGCTCGACCCCGGCGGCGAGCATGTCCGAGTTCATCCGCTCGACCCAGGCGACGAACTCGCCGAGATCGGTCGGGCGCTTGGGCTCGCGGATGCGGTGGATGATCACTCCCCCGCGCCGCTCCTCCGCCGGTGACTCCTCGCCGCCGCGGGTCAGCACGTGGACCTCGACGTCGCGATCGACCAGCGCCTCGGAGAGCTTGCGCACGTGGCGGGCGAGGCCGCCCTCGATCAGCGGCGGGTACTCCCAGGAGAGGATCAAGACGCGAGTCATCAGAACGGGGTGCTCACGGTTGCAACAGCGGCGAAAGGCTCAGGTCAGGGGCTAGGGCGCGCATGCGCGGGTCGGCGATGGCCGGGGAGTCTATGGCCTCGAGCGCGGCGTGGGAGTGGGAAATCGCCCGCAGGAAGGCGTAATCGCCCGCCTGGCGGCGCTGGTCGAGAAAGGCCCAGTCGCTCGCTTGAGCGGCGAGCAGCTCGCGCACGGCGCGTTCGGCGGCGTCGCCGCGAAGGCCGGCCGAGAGCGCTCGCGCCACCCTCAGCTCCAGGCGCCGCGCCCCCCAGGCGAGGTCTTCGACCGGCCGCGAGTCCCAGGTGCGCAGGTCCTTCTCCTCGCCCCAGGTTGAGGCGCGCAGCGGACGGCGCAGCGGCTCGTGCTCGGCGAGCGCCTCGGGCACGGTGAGCAGGCGCACGCCGGCCTCGCCGGCGCCGGCAAGGACCTCGCGCAGCCAGGTCGCGCCCTCCGACCACCAGTGGCCGAGCAGCTCGGTGTCGATCGCGAAGACGAGCAGGCCGCGGCGACCGCCATGGCCCGCTCTGTACTCGCGCAGGCGGGCCGCGGCCGCGGCGAGGAACTCTTCTGCCTGGCGTCGCGCCACCGCCTCCGCCGCCGCCGGGTCATAACCGCCGCCGCCCACCTTCCAGATCCGCACCCCGCGCAGCGACTCGCCGGCGAACTGGGCGTGGGCGGGGTGGGAGGGATAGCCGCCGAGCGACCAGAGCCACTGGATCGCCTCCCAGTCGATCGGCAGGGCGACCGGCCCCGCCTCGGTTGCGATCGGAGCCAGCGCCTCCAAGGGGTCCTGGTGGCGGCTCTGGTCGACGCAGAACCACTCAACGCCCTGCTCGGCCAGGTGCCGCTCCAGCCCCGGCGCATAGGCGCACTCGGGCAGCCAGAAGCCGCCGTCCCAGCCGAAGCGGCGGCGGTGGGAGCGCAGGCCGGCGTCGACCTGCAGGCGCACGCCCTCGCGCGTCGCCAGCAGCGGCAGCACCGCGTGCGTCGCGGCGGAGGAGGCGAGGGCGATTCGGCCGCTGGCAACCGCCTCCTGGAAGGGCCGCAGGGGGTCTCCCCCATGCGCGTCGAGCAGCTCGAGCGCATGGCTGTAGCGCCGCAGCTCCGCCCGGCAGGCCTCGCGGCATTCGGCGTCGACCTCCTCGATGTCAGCCTCCGCGGCGCGGACTCGCCAGTCGACCAGGAAGCGCCGCAGGCGCTCCTTGGCGCCGGGGTCCTCGAGCTGGTCGGCCAGCACCGGCGTGATCGTCATCGTCAGCCGCTCCGCCACCTCCAGCACCGGCAGGTAGGAGCGGATCACCGCGTCGAACAGCCACTCCTCGCCGAACGGGTAGGTGCCGAAGCCCTCGACGTAGGGCATGTGGGAGTGGAGGACGATGGCGAGGTCGCCGGCGCTCTCCTCAACTGGCATGGCAGACGGCAAGGAAGTCAAGCGCGCGGTCGAGGTTCCCCGGCTGGAGCTTGAAATCGGAAGCGGCGATCGCCGGCGTGAAGCGATCGTAGAAGGGGGCGGTGAGGCGCAGGCCCTTGTGGACCCTGTCCCAGCCCAGCTTGATCGCGATCTCGTGAGCGCGCAGCTTGCGGGCGTGGAAGAGGCCGAGCATCTCGACCCGCGGGAAGTGCCCCGCGCAGAGCTGGCGGAACTCCTCCGCCCGGTACTCGCGCACGTGCCAGGGGTTGTCGGACTTCTCCGCCCCGGGCGGGGCGAGGGTGAGCAGGTTCGGAGTCGAGACATAGGCGACGCCGCCCGGCGCCAGCATCGAGCGGAAGTGGTCGAGGATCGCGCCCGCGTCCTGGACGTGCTCGATCGTCTGCAGGAAGACGACGGCGTCGCAGGGCTCGGCGAAGCTTTCGACCAGGTCGCGCTCGTAGCGCAGGTTGGGCCGGACGTAGCGCAGCCGCGCGTGCTCGTGCGCCTCCGGGTTGGCGTCGACGCCGGTGACCGAGGCGGCGGCGCCGGCCAGGACGTTGGAGCCATAGCCCTCGCCGCAGGCCATGTCGACGACTCGCTTCCCACCCACCCGCGCCGCGATCCACTCGTAGACGACGAGGTGGCGGCGGTACCAGTAGTTCTCCTCGGGCACGTCGGGCAGCGTGCGCTCGCCCGTCAGCGGCAACGGAGGCACTCCCGCCGGCTGGTTTTGCTGCACGAATTCGCGGCTCACGGGCCGGGACGCTATTGAGCGGCCGGCAACCCGTGCGTTACGCCAATCCGCATAGAGTTCCGCGCCATGCCGGCCTCCCCCACAGCCACTCCCGAGCACATCAAGGACGTCAACACCCGCTACCACGACGCCGCCGCCCACGAATACGACGCCAAGTGGGGAATCGACTTCGGCGAGACCGGCCAGGAGCAGGTGCGCCAGAAGCTGGTCAAGGCGCTCGGCGGCGACAAGCGGGCAAGCTTCGGCAAAGCGCTCGAGATCGGCTCGGGGACCGGCTACTTCTCGCTCAATCTCTTGCAGCTCGGCGTGATCGGGGAGCTGACCGCGACGGACATCTCACCGGGGATGCTGAGCCGGCTCTCCGTCACCGCGGGGAACCTCGGCCTCGCGGTGAAGACGGTCCGCACCGAGGCCGAGGTGCTGCCCTTCGCCGACGAAAGTTTCGACCTCGTCTTCGGCCACGCGGTTCTCCACCACATTCCCGACCTCGACAAGGCCTTCGCCGAATTCCGCCGCGTGTTGCGGCCGGGCGGCGCGATCGCCTTCGCCGGCGAGCCCTCCCGCTACGGCGACCGGCTGGCGGCGCTGCCGAAGCGCGCCGGGCTGCTGGCGGCGCCCGTCTGGCGCCGCGCCGTGCGCGCCCAGCCGCGGGCGATTGCCGAGGCCGAGCAGTCCGACGGCCACGCGCTCGAGGGCGAGGTCGACGTGCACGCCTTCGCCCCCGCCGACCTGCGACGCCTGCTGCGCAAGGCCGGCTTCGAGGACCGCCACGTCGGCGGCGAGGAGCTGCTCGCCAATGCCTGGGGCTGGGGCCTGCGCACGGTCGAGTCGAGCGCCGAGCCCGAATCGATCTCCTGGGCCTGGCGGCGCTTCGCCTTCCGCAGCTACATGGCCCTGCAGAAGGTCGACAGCACCGTGCTCGAGCCCTACCTGCCGGCCGAGCTCTTCTACAACCTGCTCGTCTCCGCCCGCAAGCCGGACTGAGCATTCGATGAAGCATTACCCGGGCCGGCACCCTGGTAATGCATCATCGAAGCCGTGACGCAACCGCCTTCAAGGTTGTGATGGTCCGCTCCGGTTCGAAGTTGACCTGGAAGGCGGTGAAGCGAAGGACAGTAAGGCCAGCGGCGGTGTGCGCCTGATCGCGGAGACGATCCTCCTTCTGCTGTGCGGGGGTGCGGTGATAGGTCAAGCCATCTGTCTCTACGACAAGGCCAAGGGCAGGCCAATAGAAATCGACGCGATATTCGTTCAGCCAGGCCTGAGTCCGTGGGCTGGACAAATTCGCGCGGTGGACAAGGCGCAGGAAGCGCCGCTCCAGCTCTGAGTCGGTGAGCGCGAAGGTTGGAGCATCGAGCACCGAGCGCAGCCGGCCGGTACCGGGTCGCCTCCGCGTATCGTCGAGCGTGGTGCGCAGCGTCTCCGGATCGAACAAGTCGCGACGATCCGCCTCGCGTATCGCCCGCTCCAGCAGGGGATCGGGCAGCTCGCAGGCTAGGTCGATGAGGGTCGCAACCGGATCAGTCACCGGTATGCCCCTGACCCGGCTACGCCCCTCGGTCGCGAAGCCGAGGCGCCGGTGCACGCGAATCCTCGGTCGACGCCGGAGCACCCCCGTCGGTACGACCACGTCGAAGCGATCGCGCCACTCGACCATGCCCCACAGCCAACCCGCACTGTGATGGCTGACGCATGCATGCGGACCGCAGCTCAGCACTGCCGCCATCAGCAAGCCCTCCCGACTCACCTCTGAACGCCCCACTGCATATACCCCCTTCCACAGGCGGTAGAGGCGGCCACGGTGAAGCCGGTGTTCGATCGCCTCCTCGCCAAATCCAAGGGCCATCAGTTGCTCGCGGGAGATGACTCCGTGCTGGCGCCGGACCAGCTGCCACACATCCCCCGAACCTCGATGAAGCATTACCCGAGTCATGCCCCCGGTAAGGCTTCATCGAGAGATTTTCGCCGCCCTCAGATTTCCGGGCGGCGCACGCGGTAGAGCTTGACCCGGGCGTCGATGCCCTTGAGCTTGCGCTCGCCGGCGTAGGAGTAGGCGAAGCCATCGCCCGCTTGCTCTTTGGCGGCGGCGTCGATGAGGACGCTTTCGGGGCGGGCGATGCCGGTGATGCGGCTGGCGAGGTTGACCGAGCGCCCGTAGTAATCGCCCGACTGGGCCAGCGTCGGACCGTAGGAGACGCCGGCCCGCAGCACCGGGAAATCCTCGCCTTCGCCTTCCGCGAGCTCGATCAGGTCGAGCGCCGCGTCCAGCATCGGCTCCACCTCGGCGGAGACCATCATCGCCGCGTCGCCGATCATCTTCACCAGCCGCACCGGGCCCTCGGCGACCTCGCTCGCCATCTCCTCGAAACGGCCGGCGACCGAGCCCAGTTCCTCGGGCGCGATCTCCTCGCCGAGCCGGGTGAACTCGACCAGGTCGGCGAAACAGACCGCCAGGTCCGCCGTGCCGCGGATCTCGCCCGACTCGAGGTCGGCGGCGCCGATCACGTCGCGCCTGATCTGCTCCAGCATCTGAGCCTGGAACGTGTAGGTCAGCACCGGCGCGAAGAGCGGCAACATGAACTCGGCCGCCTGGGCGAAGCGGTGGGCGAGATCGCGTTCGGTGTCCCCGGGCTGCATCAGCGTGCGCACGGTCAGCTCGCGGTTGGCCTCGGCGATGCGCGCCATTCCCATGCCAACCGTGCGCGCCACCTGCAGCATCCCCTCCTCGGGCAGGCCGGCGTCGCGCAATTCCTTGGCCCGGCAAACGGCTTCGAGGTCGGCCTTGGTCGCCGTCTGCTCGTCCGGGCCGGGGTAGGGAACGCCGAGGGCGGCACCGAAGCGCTGGACGAGCTCCAGGTCGAGGCCGGAGATCTCGGCGATTTCGCGCGGCGAGTAGCGACGGCCAGGGCCAGCCAGGGCACGCTCGACCGGCAGCAGCGTTAGACGCCCGGCGGCAACGGCTTCATGCAGCTCCTCCAGGCTCGCGCCGTCGTCCTCGAGCTCCTCGAGCAGGGCGAGGCGGTCCTCGCGGGCCTTGCCCTCGAGCCCGTCGAGCAGTCCCTCGGCCTCGAAATCGATCATGCGACCGCCACGCTACCGCCCCGGCGCGGGTCGCCGCCGCCGCTGAGCCTGCCGCTGCCGCGCTCGCGGGCGACGGCCTGGGTGCCGCCGAAGAAGAGATTGATCTCCGGCCGCCGCAGGACTGGCGTTCCTCCCGCTTCGATCCGAGCCAGCGCCTCCTCGTCGATCCCGGGCTCCGCCTGGACCACGCCGTCCTCGAAGTGCAGGCGCGGCGCCCGCACCGCTTCGCCGGCCCCCATCTCCTGCTCGACCGCCCGCACGATCGTCTGCAGGATCGCCGAGCGGATCCGGTTGGAGCCGGCGCTGCCGAGGCCGAGCTCGATCTCGCCATCGCGCAGGACCACGGTCGGCGCCATCATCGAGGTCACCCGGTGACCGGCCGGAGTCGCGTGGAAACCCAGCGGGTTGAGGTCCTCCTCGCCGAGCATGTTGTTGAGAATCACGCCCGTGCCCGGGACGAGCACGCCCGAGCCCGAGCCATTGGAACAGGTGACGTTGGCGCACATGCCGTTCGCGTCGAGCACGGAGATATGGGTGGTGGAGCCGAGCAGGTCGCCGCGAGCGGCGTTGGCCGCTTCCATCGCCGCGACCAGCTGCTCGGGCCCGCTGCTCTCGCCGTACTGTTCGAGCAGGGCAAGGCAGTAGGCGATCAGCGTTCCCCCCGAGGACGGCGGCGGGTTGGTTAGCACCTCGGCACCGCGGAAGCGGGCGCGAATCGGCTCGCGCTCGACCGGCTGGTAGGCCGCGAAATCGCCGGGACCGAGCGTGCCGCCGCCGTCGAGGACGTGCTTGCTCAGCGCCGCCGCCACCTCGCCGCGGCAAAAGGGCTCAGCGCCTTCGGCGCCGTAGCGCTCCAGTGCCTCGGCGAGCTCCGCGAAGCGAAACGTCTCCCCCTCGCGCAGGGTGCGGCCTGCGGGCGCGTAGAGCTCGCGCGTGCCCTCGAGGCGGGCGTGGATCGGCTCGAGGATGTCGAGGATGTAGGCCTGCTCGGCGTTGACGGGCGCGCCCTCGCGGGCAAGCCGGATGCCCGGCTTGACCAGCTCAGCAAGCGGCACCGTGCCGAAGCGCCGCAGCGCCTCCTCCAGCCCGGCCGCCGTGCCCGGCACGCCGCAGGACGCCGGGCCGACGTAGAACGTCTGCACCGTCTCCGCATCGAAATGGACCGGCACCGGCACCAGCTCCTGCCGCCGCTCGATTCCGTCGCGGCCGGGGGCGGAGACGAAGAAGTCGATCAGGGTGGTCGCCGAACCGGCCGGCGCGCCGGGACTGTGAACCATCATGAAACCGCCCGCGCCGAAACCGGTCAGCGGGCTCTCGACCGCGAAGGAGGCGAGGACCGCGCACGTCGCGGCATCGACCGCGTTGCCGCCTTCGCGCAGCACCTGCGCCCCCGCCTCGGCGGAGAGTGGGTGGCCGGCGGCGACGACCCCGCTCAAAGAACCACCTCGCGCCCTAGGGCGTTACCCGGGAAGAAACTCTGGGACGTCGAGGGCGTCGAGCTCGCCGGGCTTCTCGCGCCGGGTCGGGCCGCCGCGCGGCGCCTCTTTGGTGCGTCGAATCGTCGGCTCGGCAGGGCGGCGCGGCGCCGGGCGGCCGTCGAAGCGGGTGGCGACGACGGTGACCCAAACCTGGTCTTTGAGCTCGGCGTCGACGTTGGCGCCGAAGATGATGTTGGCGTCGGGATGGGCGGCTTCGCCGACCAGTTTGGCCGCCTCGCTGACCTCGACCAGGGAGAGGTCCTCGCCGCCGGTGATCGAGAGCAGGATCGCGCGCGCCCCCTCCATCGAGGTCTCGAGCAGGGGCGAGGAAATCGCTTTTTCGGCCGCCAGGATCGCCCGGTCGTTGCCGTGGCCCATGCCGATTCCGAGCAGGGCGCGGCCCGCTTCGGACATGATCGTGCGCACGTCGGCGAAGTCGAGGTTGATCACGGCAGGAAGCGTGACCAGGTCGGAGATGCCCTGCACCCCCTGGCGCAGGACGTCGTCGGCGACCTGGAAGGCCTCGACCATCGAAGTCTGCTGGTCCAGCACCTCGAGCAGGCGGTCGTTGGGGACGACGATCAGCGTGTCGACCTCGGCCGCCAGTTCCTCGATGCCCTTCTGGGCCTGGCCGCCGCGGCGGCTGCCCTCGAAGCTGAACGGCTTGGTGACGATGCCGACGGTGAGCGCGCCGACCTCGCGGGCGAGGCGGGCGATCACCGGCGCCGCGCCGGTGCCGGTGCCGCCGCCGGCTCCGGCGGCGACGAAGACCATGTCGGAGCCCTTGAGCAGGCGCTTGATCTTGTCCTGTTCCTCGAAGGCGGAACGGTGGCCGAGCTCGGGGTCGGCGCCGGCGCCAAGGCCGCGCGTCGCCTCGTCGCCGATGTGGATCGTGACGTCGGCGACGCAGAGCTGCAGCGACTGAAGATCGGTGTTGACGGCCATGAACTCGACTCCGGGGATCCGCGCCTCGACCATGCGGTTGACCGCGTTAACCCCGCCGCCACCCACGCCGACGACGCGGATCACCGGCTGGTGCGGCTCGCCGCTCCCCGGCGGCTCGTACTCCGGCTCCTCGCGTCCATAACGCGGGCTTTCCACGATCGGCTCGAGCTCCCGCCGCCCCTGACCCGGCTCCTCGGAGAAAACCCTTTTCAGTCTCTCCGGCGGCGTCTCGGAATGAGCTTCGACCCCAGACGCCTCTCCCGCGGGTGGCGCCGTAGGGGGGCCCGCCGCCGAGGAAGCTTTAGCTACCGGAGGCGGTGGGGGGTCCCCTGCGGTGACAGGACCCGCGGGCCGAGGCGCGTCGGGGTCCCCTGCGGCGACAGGACCCGTGGCCGAGGCCTCTGGTCCCTCGTCAGCCTTCGGTTCGGCGTCGTCAGTCGTCGAACGAAAAAGATCGGAGAGAGGCCCCTCCCTCATGCTGGCTCGCTTGTCACGCCGACTCATGTGCCAGAACCTCCTTCGCCAGGTCGCGGTAATACCCCGCCGCGTTGCTCTGGGGATCGTACTTCAGCACGCTGGCACCTTTCACCGGCGCCTCGGCAAACTTGATCGCCTTGCGGATGCGCGATTTGAAGACGAGGTCGCCGAAGTTCTCCTCGAGGATTTCCACCGCCTCCTTGGCGTGGACCGTGCGCGTGTCCAGCATGGTCGGCAGGATGCCCTCGATCCGCACCTCGGGGTTGAGGTTCTCCTGAATCATCTTCAGCGTGTTCTGCAGCTGAACGAGGCCGCGCATCGAGAGGTACTCGCACTGGACCGGGACGATCACCTTGTTCGCCGCGGTCAGCGCGTTGATCGTCAGCAACCCAAGGCTGGGCGGCGTGTCGATGCAGACGAAGTCGTATTCGCCGGAGACTTCCCTCAGCGACTTCTCCAGCGAGCGCTCGCGGCCGATCTTGGTGCTCATCGCGATCTCCGCCCCGGCCAGGTCGATCGAGGCGACGGCGATGTCGATCTCCCGGTGCTGGATGATCTCCGCCATCGGCATGTCGTGAACTAGCACGTCGTAAAGGCTCTTCTCGACCTTGTCGGGGTCGATCCCCTGGCTCATCGTCAGGTTGCCCTGCGGGTCGAGGTCTACACAGAGGACTTTGTGCCCGGACTCGGCAAACGCGACAGCAAGATTCAGCGTCGTCGTGGTCTTTGCCACCCCACCCTTCTGGTTGGCGAAGGCGATCACCTCAGCATGCTTGACCGGCACCTCCGCCTCCGGCGCCGCCCGCTCGGCCACGACCTCATGCCGGCTCGGGGCAAGCAGGTCCCGCGGCATGAACCTCTCCGGCTCCGCCGGTACCTCCTCAGCTTCAGCGGCAGGCTCCGGAGCCGCCGCCTCAGGGGCTGGCTCGGCCACCGTTGGAGCAGCGTCAGTCTCGATTGCCTCTCCGGCGGGTGGCGTCGTAGGGGGACCCGCCTCCGAGGACGCTTTAGCGACCGCAGGAGGTGGGGGGTCCCCTGCGGCGACAGGACCCGCCGGCCGAGGCGTCTCGGGCACGGCTTCCTCCATCTGCTCCAACTCCTCCTCGATGGGGTGCGGCTCGTCGACGACGGTTTGCTTGAACTTGTTCTTGCGGCTGAGGAATCCCATTGCGCGGGTATTCGCATGACCGCCCGCTTTTCCTGCCAGTCCCAGAAATTGCTAGGAATTACCCGGTAACGGATCTCCTCGACAAGCGCCTGGTCTTCGTCACCGGCAAGGGCGGCGTCGGCAAGACCACGGTCGCCGTGGCGCTTGGCCTGCGTGCGGCCGCCGAAGGCAAGCGGACAATCGTCTGCGAGGTTGCCGCGCAGGAGAACGCCTCGCGCATGTTCGAGCACACCGAGGTCGGCTTCCACGAGGTCGAGATGGAGGAGAACCTCTGGTCGATCTCGATCGACCCCGACGAGTCGATGCGCGAGTACGTGCTGCTGCAGCTGAAGGTGCGGGCGATGCGCGACATGC